>Ga0209645_1000220_pt1 | contig 30348 bp, 24 predicted proteins | sample ETNvirenome_6_30_FD_184070 | JGI IMG/M metagenome (GOLD analysis project Ga0209645, IMG submission 184070) | Marine viral communities from the Pacific Ocean - ETNP_6_30 (SPAdes) (version 2) | ecosystem: Environmental > Aquatic > Marine > Oceanic | place: Pacific Ocean | collected 2013-06-19
TTCATCAAATGACTACCTCAATTTCGATGCGTGGATCAGCCGAACGGCTGCAAAAACGTCGCATCTCAGAGAAAGTTTGCAAGCAATACCACATCCACAAGGACGGTCAGGTGTTGCGCTTCTATTACTTCAGTGAGTCTGGAGTACTAGAGGGATGCAAAAGCAAAACAAAAGACAAACTATTCACCTACGAAGGCAATGTCCCAGGTACCCTGTTCGGTCAACACCTCTTTCCTGCCACTGGAAAGCGAGTTGTTATCACCGAAGGCGAACTCGATGCCGCTAGTTGCCAAGAGGCAATGCCTGGGTGGCCGATGGTCTCTCTTCCCAGCGGAGCAGCTTCAGCAAAGAAAGCTATACAACGAGTTATTCCATGGCTCCAGGGCTATGAGGAGATTGTCTTGTTCTTCGACAATGACGCTCCTGGCCGTAAAGCGGCGGAGGAAGCGGCAAGCGTTTTACCACCCGGAAAGGTAAAAATTGCGTCGTTAAACGATGACTACAAAGACGCGTCTGATGCGCTTAGCAATAATGATAGTGATGCGATCCGCCGTGCTATTTGGGATTCACGTGAGTACAGACCTGATGGTATTGTTGATGGCAAGTCTCTTTTAGAATTAGTTACCACACCTACACCCCCAGCTGATCATGAGTACCCGTTTAGAGGAATTCAAAACAAATTGCACGGGATCCGATATGGAGAGCTTGTCACGATTACTGCAGGATCTGGTATCGGAAAATCCTCATTCTGTCGTGAACTTGCGACTGACCTTCTCAACAAAGGAGAACGGGTCGGTTACCTGGCTCTTGAGGAGTCCAATCGACGTACTGCACTTGGACTGATGTCTGCTGCTGTAGGTAAGTCACTACACATCGGTGAACATGACCGAAAGACACTGACAGATGCCTACGAAAAGACTCTTGCTGATTGGAATCTCTACCTCTTTGATGGTTTTGGTTCTTTTGATCCTGATCTTATTTACAACAGGATCGAGTATCTGGCTACAGGACTTGACGCAAGAGTCATTTTTCTAGATCACCTTTCTATTCTGCTATCCGGTTTGGATGGTGATGAGAGACGTATGATCGACACGACCATGACCCGCCTGCGTTCACTAGTTGAGCGTACAGGTGTCGCCATGTTCCTAGTGTCTCACTTACGGAGAACATCAAATGACACACCACATGAGGAAGGAGCTAGGGTCACTTTGGGGCAGCTCAGGGGAAGCGCAGCTATTGCTCAGCTCTCTGACGGAGTTATCGCGCTCGAAAGAGATCAACAGGCCACTTCTAAACGAGGTGATACAACAGTGCGAATCCTTAAAAATCGCTATTCAGGCGAAGTTGGTGTAGCCTGTAACCTGAGTTATGACCTAGCCTCCTGTAAATTCAATGAAACTGAACCCCAACCAGAGTTCGATGCAACCACTGACTTCTGAATTGAAACGACCTAACCCTCCTACTCCTGAAGCCGTTGCGAAAGCGCAGTTCATCGACAAAACGTATCAATGGAAGGGAACTGCAGCGAATAAAGCTGCTAACGTACAACCTTCTGTTTAATGGACTTATATTTGTGACAAACTTATTTATTGTAGCTGGTGTAATTAGGCACTGGAATGACAACCCTAATCTTTGACATAGAAACAAACGGTCTACTCTATGATCTTACCTGCATCCACTGTCTTGTCATCTATGATGTCGAAGCTGACCAAACCCTTTGTTATAACGACGAGGGAGATCAGGAACCGATTGTCCGTGGTATCTCAAGACTTGAAGAAGCGGATAAAATAGTCGGGCACAACATCATAGGTTATGACATCCCAGCAATCAAGAAACTTTACCCGTGGTTTGCACCACAAGGTGAGATTGTTGATACACTTGTTCTGTCTCGCCAGTATCATGCTGACCTTTACACACTTGACAGCAGACGAAACTGGAAAGGAATGCCTATGCAACTCTATGGGCGACACAGCCTTGAAGCATACGGTTACAGACTGAATGAAGCTAAGGGTGTCTTTGGCAAGGACACAGATTGGAAAGAATGGTCACAAGAGATGCAGGACTATTGTGTCCAAGACGTTAAAGTGACTACAAAATTATGCGACCACTTCCATCCCTACCTGACTGGCTCACGTTAGAGCATCGGGTAGCACAAATACTTACTGAACAGGAGATCCATGGATGGTACTTTGATGAGCCTGCTGCATGGGAACTTACATCTACTCTCCAAAGAGAGCTTGAACAAACTTGTGAGTTACTACGAAACAGGTATGCTTTCGTCAAAGGCGCGGAGTTTACTCCTAAGCGACCTAACAAAACACAGGGATATATAGCAGGTGCCACATTCACGCGCCTTAAAGAACTCAATCCCTCATCACGTGACCACATTGCGTGGATCCTACAGACACATCACGGTTGGAAACCTACCCAACTGACTGCAACAGGCAAGCCTATCATTGACGAACCTATCCTCAAGGACATAGGTACTGAAGCGTCGGACATGTTTCTACGTGTGCTGACTATCACCAAGATGCTGGGTATGCTCAGCGAGGGTGACAATGCATGGCTCAAGCTTGTACGAAACAACCGAATACATCATCATTGTTCAGTCGCAACTAACACATTTCGTTGCGCCCATCGTAAACCAAATCTCGGACAGGTTCCCAGTGACTCAGAATTCAGAAAACTCTTCCGGGCAACACCAGGGCAAACCATGGTGGGTGCCGACCTTAGTGGGATTGAGCTGCGGTGCCTTGCTCACTATCTTGCTCGCTTTGATGGCGGGCGGTATGCAGAAATTCTTCTTAATGGAGACATTCACCAAGTCAATGCCGACAAAATTGGTATCTCCAGACGTGCCGTTAAAACAGTTACCTACGCCTTCCTCTATGGTGCCGGCGATGCCAAACTAGGAAAGAGTTACGATGCTCAACTTACTGAATCCCAGGCAAAGAAGAAGGGCAAAGAAATCCGCCAAGCTTACATGGATGCGGTACCAGGACTTGAGAAACTGGTTACTGCGGTTAAGTCCAAGGCGGAATCTGGTTACATCAGCCTATGTGACGGTCGCCGCTGCTCTGTTGATGGTGCCCACAAGGCCCTTAACTACCTCCTCCAAGGATCTGCCGGAGTATTAGCGAAACGTTGGTTACTAATTAACCACGACAACACACGTGAGCTATGTTGCTCACAACTAGCATTTGTTCATGACGAAATCCAATTCGAGTGTGATCCCCGAGATGTGGACGCACTACGAACATCCCTGGTACGTTCAGCTGAAGAAGCTGGACGCTACTACAATTTTAGAATCCCAATCGCAGCTGAAGCCCAGCAAGGCGATAACTGGAGTGAAGTACACTAATGGCAATGAGATCTAAAACTGCACTGGGACGTGAAGACTTTCAGTCCCGTGCTAAATATAAACACACCCGCCAAGGCAACGGCAAGCGCAGTAAGCCATCGCACGGGCGTAAGCTCAGGCGAGGGCAGGGTAAATGAGTGCATTAATTGACTGCGACTACATCGTTTACAAAGCCTGCGCCGCTTGTGAAATGGACATTGACTGGGGAAACGACGTTATCCTCGTACAGTCTCGTTTCAACGAAGCCTACGCCATGGTCGAAAGAGAACTATTCAAGGTTTCAAATGATCTTGGATGTTTCGACGATACTATTTTGTTTTTTACTGATAGCGTCAATTTTCGTAAACGAATTGACCCGGCGTATAAAGGACATCGAAACCGCAAGAAACCCTGCGGATACAGACGGGTCATCAATAAGCTCAAGGAAGAGTACGACGTTGTTGTAATGCCTGAGCTAGAAGCAGACGATGCGATGGGCATTTATGCCACCAAGTATAAAGGTCACATTATCTGCTCACCTGATAAAGACATGCGACAGATACCTGGAGACCTGTATGATTTTTCTAATGCCGTTGTCACCATCACCGAAGAAGAAGGTGAGCGTTGGCACTACATTCAGACGCTGGCTGGTGACCAGACTGATGGATATAGCGGAGTTCCTGGATTCGGGATCAAACGTGCAGAAGCCTTCTTTGAAGAGAACGGTTACACGTGGGAGACCGTCGTTCAAGCATTTGAGTCAAAGGGACTTGACGAATCTACTGCTCTTAGAAATGCGCAGCTTGCAAAGATCCTCCAACACACAGATTATGACTTCGACACCGAGTCCGTCAAGCTTTGGTCCCCCACCACCAGTAACTGAGCTCACCTTTGAGCAAGACTTTAAGATGCGTCAAATCGAAGACGCTCTTAACAAACCGACTACAGCCAAGGAAGATATCATTACTGTCTTCCTTGCGTTGCAACGTCAGAACTTTGTCCTATCCAATTCACTCACTAACTTAGTAAAAAAGTGGCCGACTCCAACTCAACTGGACCCAACTACTATCGACGAGGTTCTATCCAGGTTTGGGACTTCATCCGAGACCAAGGACTGAGTTTTCACTTAGGCAATGCCATTAAATATATCTGCCGTGCTGGTTACAAAGATGATCGGGTGGCAGACCTGCGCAAAGCTATCCACTACCTACAGAACGAACTAGAAAATGAAATCCTTTCTGACTGCCCAAGCGATAGAGTTTCGCCATGGCTATCAAGTGACGAACGATACTGGGCCAGCTTCACGGGAGATGCAGAAGCGTTTGATCGTTGAGGAATTCAAAGAGTTTCTTGAAGCTGAGCAGCAGTTGATCTACGGCTACACACGTAACGCTGAGGACTGCTTGAAAGAGCTTGCAGATCTTGTCTACGTCTGCTATCAATATGCTACCAATCTCAACTGGGATTTGGATGAAGCAATGGATCGTGTACACCAAAGCAACATGAGTAAGCTTGGTGAAAACGGTCAACCCATCCGCCGTGAAGACGGCAAGGTCCTGAAGGGACCAAACTATCAACCCCCTAACCTTACTGATCTCGTTTAATAATGACCGCCGCTACAAAAGAACTCGTCGCTCGCACTGGGCGCGTACAGTCATGGATTGACGATCCCACCTCCCGCCTTCCCGTTTCCTGCACTGTCTTCGTAGTGGAGGATTCTATGGAAGGACCTAATGGAATCGAAGCCAGTTGGAGATTCGTCTCACACGCCTTACGATTTGGAGCAGGCGTTGCAGTCCATCTATCAAAGCTCCGACCCAAAGGAAGTGAAAATGGCAAGGGTCTTACAGCTTCTGGACCTGTATCATTCGCACAAATCTACTCCACCTTGAATCAAACCCTCCGACGGGGTGGGCATTATAAGAACGGTGCTGTGGTGTGCCACCTTGACCTCTGTCACCCTGATGTGCTAGAGTTCATCCAAGCACCACGTGCTGAACTGCCTTGGGTCAAGCGATGTGTTAACATCAACGACTACTGGTGGGAAGAAGCTACACCTAATGTCCGCCAGGCACTGCTGCAAGGCATCCGCCAGGGTGACATCTGGCTAAACAAAACTAAAGTTGATGCATATGGAAACCGAATCCGTGGTAACGTCTGCCTTGAAGTTTACCTGCCGTCACGAGGAACTTGCCTGCTACAACATATCAATCTTGCTGCCTGCTACGTTGAGGACATCGCCCCGGCTTTCGTTAAAGGTATGTCCGAGTTGTGCAGTCTCCATGGCCGGACAGGTGTTGGAGAATCTGGAGAGTACCTGCCACCAGAAACAGACCGACAAGTCGGACTGGGAATGCTTGGACTTGCCAACCTCCTACGAAGGTACAACGTAAGCTACAAAGAATTTGGTGAGGCTCTTGCTCTTGTCAACAGTGGTGATAAGATTATAGAGTACACCCCGGCAATCACCCTTGCTTCTGAATTTAAACACGGTATCAATCAAGCAGCAATGATTGCGTCGGTCAACAACATGGACCGTGCCTTTGCCATTGCTCCTACTGCTTCGTGCAGCTACCGTTATACTGACCCGGATGGCTACACTGCCACTCCGGAAATTGCACCTCCCATTGCCCGTCAGGTGGACCGTGATAGCGGTACCTTTGGTGTCCAGAGCTACGATTACGGTCCTGTTGAGATCGCATCGGAAGTTGGCTGGGATGCATATATGAGTGTTGCTAACGGTATCCTTCGGATGCTGGACAACACGGGACTTCTTCACGGTTATAGCTTCAATAGTTGGTCTGATGTGATCACCTATGATGAAGCGTTTATCGAAGAGTGGCTGGCATCTGACCAGACCTCCCTTTATTATTCGCTTCAGGTAATGGGTGACACGCAAGACAAGACCAGTGCATACGCTGCATTGGATGAGTCTGAGGTCGATGATTACCTGGAGTCACTTCTTAATGATCCTGCTCCTGATTGTAATTGCGGCGAATGAACCCATACGATAAACTACTCTCTCGCAAGAGAACCTGGACACCTGTCCAAACAACTGCCAGTCAAGTGATGGAAGGTGCGGAAGAGGCAATCTACCGTGCCTTGGCTATCCGTCATATGGAACTGCCAGTTGGTGATTTTATTTCTGATGCTCTAAACAATGATGTACCAGAGCTGGCGCGGCCACTCCTTCAATCCAACGTCCAAGACGAGATTAAGCACGACCTTGCACTGGGTTATATTACCAACTCCATGGGCGTTGATGAGAAAGCTGAGGAAGAAGGTAAGCGCCTCCGGGACGCCTGGATTGCTCATCCGGATCACACGATCCTCAAGGCGTTGGTTGCCGAGCGTGCGATTTTCTTTGTGCTCCTACCCTTTTTCCGTTTTACGGGAGATGCGGCGCTAAGAACTGTATCCGCTGATATTAGTAGAGATGAACAAGTCCATGTGGCTACGAATAGTTTGGTATGTCGTGAGCTTGGTCTCGATAGCAGTCCTTCTCTCGATAAACTCCGCAAGGCAACCATTAATTGGGTGATGCAGCCTCTCAAGGCAAACAACCCTCATAAATATCTGAACAAAAAATTTTGGCTCGATTCTAGTGACCGCTTAATGTATGAGGGTAAGGCACCAGAACTTGTCGAAACTAAGAGAGCCAGAATGCCTGCTTTTTTCGAACATGCAAACCCCAACCTCCCTCAATACGCTTGATCTTTTAGATGTAAGGGGCATGACTGCTAACGCCATGCTTGCGAAACTAGAAGAAACGTTTCCGCCCACCAACCCTACACCTGAAGATACAATGGAAAAAATTATGTACCGATCTGGTCAGCGTAGTGTCGTTGAGTGGGTCATCCAATATATGGAGGAGAACTAGTGCCTCAACTTACAGAAGAAGCTTTGGGTTACAGAGCTGAAGCTGAGACTACGTTGACAGCTGCTGATAAATTACTTGCTGAACTGCAAGACAAAGAGAAGCAAGCAGCGAAAGCAAAAGCTTTGCAAGAACGTCTTCGTATTATATCCTCTGCTAACCTTGCACGGAGCAAGATGGCACCTAAGCTACAGATTGCTCCTGCTACTCAACTACCAACCATTGGTGGTACTCAACAGTTCAAGCGTAGGCAACAGTCTACGCAACAAATGTCTAATATGCTGAACATCTAATGTCTGCTAAATCTCGTTATGACAGACTGTCTTCGGATCGTTCACAGTTTCTCAACAGTGCTAGACAAGCATCAGATCTGACTCTTCCGTATCTTATCCGAGAGGATGAGAACTTCACTAAAGGTGCACGTAAACTAACTACTCCGTGGCAATCAGTTGGAGCTAAGGGTGTGGTGACGCTTGCAAGTAAACTTATGCTTGCATTGCTACCTCCACAAACTAGCTTCTTCAAGCTACAAGTTAATGACATCAACCTTCCTGAAGAACTCGGACCAGAGATCAGAGCAGAACTTGACTTGTCGTTTGCTAAGATTGAACGCACCATCATGGAATCTATTGCAGCTTCCAGTGATCGTGTTGTCGTTCACCAAGCACTCAAGCATCTTGTTGTAGCTGGAAATGCTCTTATCTACATGGGTAAGGATGGGCTCAAGCTTTATCCTTTGAACCGCTACGTGGTAGATAGAGATGGTAACGGTAATGTTATTGAAATTGTAACAAAGGAAACAGTCTCGAAAAAATTACTGAAAAAATCTTATCCAGATTACAAGATTGAACAACCCAATTCACCATCTGATAACACGACTCACCAAGATGATGAATGTGATATCTATACTCACGTCAAACTAGACAACAATCGTTGGCTGTGGCACCAGGAAGTGTACGATCAAATCCTTCCTAAGTCTGCAGGCAAGGCACCTCTTGACGCCAACCCCTGGCTTGTGCTACGATTCAACCACGTAGACGGTGAGGTCTACGGACGTGGACGAGTGGAAGAATTCATCGGTGACCTGAAGTCACTTGAATCTCTGTCACAAGCACTCGTCGAAGGCAGCGCTGCAGCTGCTAAGGTAGTGTTTACTGTCAGCCCGAGCAGTACCACCAAACCACAGACCCTTGCCAAAGCAGGCAACGGTGCTATCATCCAGGGACGCCCTGATGACATTGGTGTGGTACAGGTTGGCAAGACAGCTGACTTCCAAACGGCTTACCAGATGGTAGGCACGTTGTCGCAGCGGTTGAGTGAAGCGTTCCTTGTGCTTAACGTGCGGGACTCTGAGCGCACCACTGCTGAAGAAGTTAGGATGACTCAGCTTGAACTTGAACAGCAACTAGGCGGACTCTTCTCCTTGCTGACTGTTGAGTTCCTTGTGCCTTACCTCAATCGTAAACTGAACGTTGCCCAAAAGACTGGTGAGATTCCTCGCCTTCCCAAGGGTGGTATTGTCAGTCCTACTATTGTGGCTGGTATCAATGCCTTGGGTCGTGGGCAAGACCGAGAAAGCCTTGGTCAATTCCTCATGACTATCGCCCAGACTATGGGTCCTGAAGCTCTTCAAACTTACATCAACCCTGAAGAAGTGGTCAAGCGTTTGGCTGCATCGTCTGGTATTGATGTACTGAATCTTGTTAAGAGTATGCAAGAGGTTCAGCAAGAACAACAGATGGCTGCACAACAGCAGCAAGATCTGGCATTGGCTCAGCAGACTGGTCAACTCGCTTCTGTCGATCAGAAACGTGAGCAGGCTATGATGCAGCAAATGCAGCAAGAACAGCCCACCGAAACTCCCCCACCAATTGAATGAGCGAACAACTTACAATGGTAGACGCTGCTCCAGAAGTCAATGACGCTGGACTGAACGCTGCCGAACAAGAATCCTTGCAAGTAGCTGAAAGCTTGGAGCAAGGTGATGAGCCACTACTGGCTGGTAAATTCAAAGATGCCACTGCTCTTGAGTCAGCGTATCTTGAACTACAAAAGAAACTAGGAGAACCTAAAGAAGATGTACGGGACGAAGAAGGGGAGCAAGAAACCGAAGCCCCCGAAGAAGTAGAAGAAGAATCTACCGAAGAGCCTAAAGGCGAACAGCTGACTGAAGCACAAGCTAACGAGCTGTTCAAAATGGTTGGAGGTGAGAAAGCTTACCAGTCCATGATTAACTGGGCTGGACAAAACCTTTCCCAAGAGGAGATAGGCATGTACGATAACGTCATGGCTAGTGGTAATCCCGACGCTATCTTCTTTGCGGTCCAAGCACTCTCCAGCAAATACTCTGATTCTGTCGGTTCTGATGGTGAACTGTTGACTGGTCGTGGTACCAAAAATGAAGACAGCAGTTTCCGCAGTCAAGCAGAGTTGGTGCAAGCTATGTCCGATCCTCGTTACGACCGTGATCCTGCGTATCGTCGGGACGTACTAGATAAACTTGCTAACTCTGACGTAGAGTTCTAATGAACGACACTAACATCTGGGCTAAAGAGCCACCCCTCATTATGACTGATCATCCCTATGGTGTTCCACACAACGAACGCGCTGAGAAACTGAATGGCCGTGTGGCTATGATGGGTATCATGGCTGCGTTCGGTGCTTATGCTTTCACTGGACAACTTATTCCTGGTATCTGGTAATGACCAAATCTGGTCTCTATGCAAACATCCACGCCAAGCGTATGCGAATCGCTAAAGGCAGTGGTGAAAAAATGAGAAAGCCTGGGTCCAAAGGCGCACCCACGGCTGCTAACTTTAAACGCGCCGCTAAAACTGCTAAAAAAGCTTAACTCTAAACACATGAAATTCCTTGCTATCCTCCCCGCAACCCTGTTCGCCGCTGCTCCCGCACTGGCTGGTCCTTATGCTAACATCGAAGCTAACAGTGGCTTCACCGGTTCTGACTACACTGGCACTGCTACCGATTTCCACCTGGGTGTGGAAGGTGCATCTGGTGTTGCCTCCTATGGCATCCAAGCTGGTCCTACTGTTGTCTCCCCTGACGGCGGTGAATCCGAAACCATCCTGACTGGTAAGGTCTTCGGCTCTGTTGCTGCTAGTGATAAGCTCTCCGTCTACGGTGAAATCTCTGCTGCCTTTGACGACACCAACTCCTACGGTACCAAGGCTGGCGTGAAGTACGCTTTCTGATAAAGTATAGGGCTGGACTGGACAAGCGCCTTGCCAGCCCTTACTAAAGTGCGCTCATACTTACCCTCACATAACAACGCACTTAATTAATGACTGCTACTATCGCCTTGAAAAAACAGTCGGGTGCCTGGGAACAATTTTGTGACTGGGTAACTTCGACTAATAATCGCCTTTACGTTGGTTGGTTTGGAACACTGATGATTCCGTGTCTCCTTGCTGCCACCACTTGTTTCATCGTAGCGTTCATCGCTGCGCCACCCGTAGACATTGATGGAATCCGAGAACCAGTCGCAGGCTCCCTCCTCTATGGAAACAACATCATATCGGGAGCCGTCGTTCCGAGCAGCAATGCCATCGGACTACACTTCTACCCAATTTGGGAAGCTAGTTCACTTGATGAATGGCTCTACAACGGGGGACCGTTCCAACTCGTCGTCTTCCACTTCCTCATTGGTATCTATGCTTACATGGGACGAGAGTGGGAACTTAGCTATCGATTAGGGATGCGTCCCTGGATCTTTGTTGCCTACTCTGCTCCTGTCGCTGCAGCCTCTGCAGTGTTCCTCATCTACCCCTTCGGTCAAGGATCTTTCTCTGATGCAATGCCACTCGGTATCTCCGGTACGTTTAACTACATGCTGGTCTTCCAAGCTGAACACAATATTCTCATGCATCCGTTCCACATGCTTGGAGTCGCTGGTGTATTTGGGGGTAGCCTGTTTAGCGCTATGCACGGTAGTCTTGTCACGTCTTCTCTTGTTCGTGAAACGACAGAGGACATGTCTCTTAATTATGGCTACAAGTTTGGTCAAGAGGAAGAGACGTATAACATTGTAGCTGCACATGGATACTTCGGACGACTTATTTTCCAGTACGCATCCTTTAACAATAGCCGTAGCCTTCACTTTTTTCTGGCTGCTTGGCCTGTCGTTGGCATTTGGTTCACTAGTTTGGGCGTGTCTACGATGGCCTTTAATCTTAACGGTTTTAATTTTAACCAGTCCCTACTGGATAGCCAGGGACGTGTTGTGCGGACTTGGGCTGATGTGCTCAACCAAGCGAACCTTGGATTCGAAGTCATGCATGAACGTAATGCTCACAACTTTCCACTAGACCTCGCTGCTGCAGACGTAACTCCTGTTGCTCTTACTGCACCTGCTGTAGGCTAATCTCCGTCCGTTCATCCCCACAAGGGACGCATGAAGCTTGATCATGGAACGGGGGTCAAGTACTTGGAGATTATCATGGCTATTCAAGTCACCTACAAGTATCGCGGCGTTTCTTACACCAAACAGGTAGTCCGTTAAAGCGGCATAGGGAGGTGCAAACCCTCCCTTACCTATTGGCATTGGCCCTTACGAGGACACCCTTTGCCGTCTAGACGGTGGGATAGACCACAATAAAACTAAATAACTCTGAACGTTCAGAGAGTTGCTAATAACTACTCTCTTTAAAAATGGCTTTTCAATCTTCTGTCAACCCTGCGCAGCTAACCCGGCAAGGCCAAAACAATGGTACCGGTGACGCTCGCGCTCTTTACCTGAAGTTGTTTTCAGGTGAAATGTTCAAAGGCTTCCAAAACAACACGATCGCGCGTGATCTTGTGATGCGTCGTGTACTCAAAGGTGGTAAGAGTCTCCAGTTTATCTACACTGGACGTACTACCGCTGAGTACCATACTCCTGGTAACAGCATCCTTGGTGATTCGGATGGTCGTCCCCCGGTGGCTGAGAAGACGATCACCTGTGATGATCTTCTGATCTCCAGTGCATTCGTGTACGAATTGGATGAAGTTCTGTCGCATTACGACCTGCGTAGCGAAATCTCTCGCAAGATTGGTTATGCTCTCGCAGAAAAGTATGACCGTTTGATCTTCCGTGCTATCGCCAAAGGTGCACGTCAAGCTTCTCCTGTCCAATCCGTTGGTACCGGTGGTAGCCTGGTGAGCATGGAAGAGCCTGGTGGTACCCAGATCCAAGTTGGTACTGGTACCGGTGCTCTGTCTGATGCTTATGATGCCGCTAAGCTGGTGTCCGCATTCTATGATGCAGCTGCTGCTCTTGACGAAAAGGGCGTCAGCCAAGACGGTCGTGTTGCCGTCCTGAACCCCCGTCAGTACTACGCTCTGATTCAAGCTACTGGTGACAGTGGTCTGATCAACCGCGATGTCCAAGGTGCTGCGCTGCAAAGCGGCCAGGGCCTGGTTGAGATCGCTGGTATCAAGATCTACCGTAGCATGAATATTCCTTTCATGGGTAACTACGGTGTCAAGTACGGCGGTACCACTGGTGTTGGTGCTCCTGGTAACACTGGCGACTTCGTTGGTAGCGATACCGAACTCGAAGACGGCGGCGGTGTCACCGGCATGAACAACAACTACGGTGAGCAAAATGCTTTCGATACTTCCTGTGGTCTGATCTTCCAACGTGAAGCAGCCGGTTGTGTTGAAGCTATCGCTCCTCAAGTTCAGGTCACCAGCGGTGACGTGTCCGTGATTTATCAGGGTGACGTTATCCTGGGTCGTCTCGCCATGGGCGCTGACTTCCTGAACCCCGCTGCTTGTGTGGAACTCCACGCTACCAGCACTGCAGGTTCTGCCTTCGGCACGACTTATCCTGCTAACGCCTGATAATTTTATATCGTTTTATGGGAGCTCCTTCGGGGGCTCCTTTTTTTTAATTCCTTATTGAGAATAAGAATCAAATGCCTTACTCGACTACTGGCTCCAACACTGAGCTACAAGCTGTTAATCAGATCCTGGCGTCAGTTGGTCAGGCTCCTGTAAATTCTCTTGAGACTGAAGAAACTTTTGTACTAGAAAAGACTGATAGTTTTACGGGGTCAATTAGTGGCACCACTTTGACTACGGAAACTTCTGGTATTGCAGTCGGTACCTATATCTCTGGTACTGGTGTAACAACTAATACTTCTATTGCTACTGCAGGTGTTGCCCAAGGCACCACTCCTGAGACGTATAACTACACGGTTAATATCTCTCAGACTGTAGGTAGCACTACGATGCTCAAGTCTATTGTTTCTTACAAAGTTGAAAACCAAACCAACCCGGAAGTTGCGATTGCATACAACACACTTCAGGAGGTTTGTCGGGAAGTCCAATCGGAAGGATGGTCTTTCAATAGGGAACGTAACTACACTGCTATTCAGCCAGACAGCAGCAACAAAGTACAGATTCCCAACAACGTTATCCAGATTGATCTTAGTCAGGATTACGTAGCTAACTTGGGACGCAATGCAGTTAACCGTGGTGGTTACCTGTACGATACTATCAAGCACACTGATGTGTGGGATACTGGGGAAACTCTTTACCTGGATGTGGTGTGGGAGTATGACTATACTTATCTTCCTCAACCTGTCCAAGCTTATATCGTAGCACGTGCTGCAGCTATTGTCTCTAGCCGAGTCGTTGGTGATCCTAACCAATACCAAATGCTGCAACAGAAGGAAGCGTATGCAAGGGCTATGGCTCTTGAGTACGAATGCAATCAAAATGATCTAACTTATTTCGGTGATCCTCAAGAAGGTAACTACTATAAGAGCTACAATCCATTTAATGCACTGATTCGATAATGCCCGCAGTAACTCAACTGACACCTAATTTTCTTGGTGGTGTCTCAAAACAAAATGACGACAAGAAACTAGAAGGTCAGGTATCTGAGTGTATTAACGGGTATCCTGATCCCACCTACGGTCTACTGAAAAGACCGGGAATGAAGTTTATCGAACAACTTAAGGACTCTGGCGGTACACCGTTTAACAAGGCTGCTCTTGACGGTGCCGTCTGGTTCTCAATCGATAGAGGTGAAGCCACGTCTTATGTTGGTGCTATTAAAGGTACTAACATCTACATTTGGAAAAAAGATGGTACGTGGTGTACAGTTACCAACACTGGTACAAGCTATCTAACTGGTACTACTGCTAACGACTATCATTTCCGCAGTATCCAAGACGTTACTGTTATTACTAACCGTACTGTCACCACTGCTATGCAAGCAGCTGGTACTTATGTAGCTGACTCTGTGGCTACTCTTAAGCTATTGACTCTTGTATCTACGTATGACTACACTGTAACTATTCAAGGGATTGCTACTACTGTTACCGCACAGAATACGTCAACGTTTGATGATATGTTGCTGTACAACTCATCACATGTCAACACAAGCCATGATCTAGTAGACGCTATCAAAGCCACTATTGATGCACAGCACTCAGCTAGTAACGCTGACTTTGCAGGTACGTGGTGTCTTGAAGGTTACACTAACAGCCTTGTTATCAAACGGTTCAGTGGTACTAATCAGGTACTGACTGACTACCAAAACACTAACGGTACGTTTACTGGTACTCCTGTAGCATTTACTATTGAAGCTAAAGGTGGTTTGAATAACGACTCTTTGGAAGTGTTTGAGGATGAAGTAACTGACGTTGCTAAACTACCTCTTGAATCCTTCCATGGTCATCACGTCACCATCCTTAACAGTGATTCTGCTGCTGATGATTACTACGTAGAGTATGTAGCTTACAACACTCAAAAGGGTAGGGGCTACTGGAAAGAGACTAGGGCACGTGATGTGTCTCCTGGTATTAACGCAGCCACCATGCCGCATGAACTGGCGAACACTGGTGCAACTACGTTTACCTTTGGTCCACTTACTACTGCACAACTCAAGGGTAGGGAAGCAGGTGATACTGTTACCAACCCTGACCCCTCATTTATTGGGAAAAAAATTACATCGACTTTCTTCTACAACAACCGTTTTGGTGTGTTGGCTGAAGACAATATCATCTTTGGTGTAGCTAACGACTCGTATAACTTCTTCTCGCGTTCAGCGTTGACTCAGGTTGACTCTGATCCTATTGACTTGAACGTGTCTAGTGTGCGTCCTGTTAAACTGATTGACGTTCTGCCTTCACCCCAAGGTCTTACCTTGTTTAGTGAGCGCCAACAGTTCCAGGTGTTCTCCACTGACACCAGTATCCTGACTCCCAGCAGTTCGGTGGTACGTTCTATCTCTAACTATGAGATGGATCCTAACATCTCTCCTGTGGATGTTGGTACTAGTGCTATGTTCCTTAGCCAGGTGTCTAGCTACAGTAAGGTGTTCTCCATTCAACTACAAGACGTTGAACAGAACCCTGTTGTGGTTGACATCAGTAAGGCAGTGTTGGAGTGGATTCCTAACACTATTGATAACATTGTTGTTAGTCCTCAAAACTCTTTGGTCGTCCTTGTAGACCGTGGTTCATCGTACTTGTACCTGTTCCGTTTCTACAACAATGGTCAAGAAAATCTATTCCAAGCATGGACGAAGTGGAAGCTGACTGGTACAATCCAAGACGCTACCATTCTAAACGATGAAGTAGTGATCATTTCTCAACACGAGGATGAGTACACTATCCAAACCATTACACTCGATGAGCTGCCCACAGGAGCCGTCACAGCAACGTCTACTAGCACGGACGGTAGTACATGCCTAGACTACGTTGCAAGGCCCACCAAGCCGCACTCAAGTGTCGATGCGGTGGTGTATGATGCTAACAATGACATCACTAAAATCTATACACCCTACACTCCTATCTCTGCTACAGAAGCTACTGTGTTGCTAGTCAGTCCTGCTACGGATGAAGGTTACACTGTACAAGCTACTCCTAAAATAGAGAGTGGCACTAACTATAAATACCTAGAAGCTCAAGGTGATCTTACCTCTTTTGCTAGCGGTATTGTTATTGGGTACAAGTATGAGTTTGAAGTGACTCTACCTACTTTCTACTTCAGAAGGAATGAGGCCACTACTGACTTTACCGCTAACCTCACTATCTCCAGGGTCAAAGTGTCAGCCGGTAGAACCGGTGCACTGACGTTTAAGAGTCGTTTAGGTAGCAGCAGAGAGTGGACTGAGATTAAAGAAGTCACTGCTATAAATGACTACGGTGCTAATGATGTACCTGTAGAGCCTAACTTCTTATTTATCGTACCTATTCATCAACGTAATACTAATTTTGAACTTAAAGTGACAAGTGATTTTCCATACCCTGTATCGTTGGTGTCGATGATGTGGGAGGGTAACTATTCACCACGATTCTATAGGAGGGCTTAAGGATGGCTGCTGCTATTTTTGCTGGTATCAGTGCAGTTACGGCTATTGCCGGTGGTATAAAAGGCGCTTCTGATGCTAGCAAGCAAAACCAAAAGGCCAGGGATCATCAATCCCGACAACAAGACCTTCTGAACAAACAAGCTAAACTTCAAAACGAATACAACGAGGAGAAGTTTGAAGCTGATAAAGAAAACTACCGGAAAATAGCTGAGTACAATTTCCAAACTGCTGTTAAAAAATGGCAGTATGATATGACAATTCGGGCTTTGCAAGAGAAGTCTGATGCTCAGCAGTATTTGATGAACGTTGAGAACTCTCAGAAGCAACTCACGTTTAACGAAATTGCTGACCAACAAGGTAGGTCACGAGAGCAGCTTATTCTAAATGATGCTCGCGCTGAAGATGCTTTTGAAAGACAAGATCTTTTGGTAGCCCAGCTTCAAGCTCAAGGTAAAGCACGTCTTGGACAAGCCGGTAGGTCTATGGCTAAACGTGTTCAATCTAACGAAGCACAGATTGGTCGTGACCTTGCAGTTCTAGATGCAAGCCTGACAGGTGAAGTTAAAGCTTCAAACCTAAGAATGTTTGATATTAGCATGGGTAAGTTTGCTGCAGATGCTAGGGTCGAAGCTGCACGTATGCTACGTCCCGGTCGTCTTCCTGACATCCCTGCTCCTACTAAACCACCTGAGCCTACTTGGGTTGAGCCTATGCAAATCATTCCTGGTATGGCTAAACCTGCTGCTACTCAAAGTGTTGCTATGCCTTTGATTCAAGGGTTTAGTAAAGCTGCTAATAGTTTGGCTAGTATTGATTTCGGTAGTCCAAGTGATGGTGGTAAATTTACCACAGATAACTTTGCTCAAGGTGGAGGCGGTAATACCGCTGGATATTTCAACTCACAAATTGCTCCGTCAGCTTTCTCTGGGGGAAGTACTTTTAACCAAAGAGGTTTATTTGAACCTGTACGCACACCAGCTTTCCCAGGATTATCATAATGGCAAAATTTAAAAGATCAATTCAGCCAGCTGGGTTCCGTCCTGAACAGGTATCTGAAAGGAATGTAAGTCAGCTTCAGGCATATTCAGATAGGCTTACTAATGCGTTGAGACAAGAGCGTGATGCTGTTGTATCTAACCGCAATGAAATTGCCAACTCGATGCAGACTAATGCCAAAATTGAGGCAGAGCAGGCATCGATTAATAAAAATGTTCAACAACAGAATTTAGATACTAAGTTAAAAGAACAGCAAGATTTGTCTGAACGTGCTCTAGAAGAGTACGATAATAAGACAAAGGTCAGTAAACAGCTGTTTACTACCGTTTCTGATCTTAGCCTGACTGCAGCTAAAAAACTACGTAAGATTGAACTAGAACGTTTAAAAGAGCAAGATAAGGCTACGGCAGCTGAGATCATGATTATGGGTGACAACCACCCTGCAGTCAAAGCTCTCCGTGCTATTAAAACTGAAGTTAACGTAGAAGAACTTACTAGTAAAGTAAAGCTTGCTCAGGCACGTGCTCAAGGTGCTGACGATATTGATGTTGACCAGGCTATCTCTCAACTTAATGAGTTAGGTTATCAAAGTAAATCAGCTCTACTTAAATATATTGGTGGTAAGTGGGGTGGTCACCTCACTACTGCAATGAGTGACAAAACTAAGAAATACACAAACCCTGAAACTGGTGAACAGTTCTCGGGTTTGGATGCTATGGGTAATCGTCAGTTAACACAGATTGTTGGTGCTGAAGAGTACGCTAACTTTGAAGCAATCAACGGTATTTCTGGTCAACTAGCTGCTCTTAAACAGGAGACAGGGTATCTTGATAGTATCTTTAATGTCACCCAGAATGCTGTTAACACTGCTGGTAGAAAACAGCATGAAAACTTTATTCAAGATGAACTGAGTAACATTGGGTTTAAGCTAGCTCAAGCTGGTGACAACCCTGAAGAAACTCGTACTATTATTGAGACAAACTTCCCAACTGTCCAAAGCTTAGTCGGCAATAAAGCTGCACAAGAGTGGATGCAGAAGATTGCTGAACAAAGCGATTCTGATGGAAGACCTGTCTACAACACCGCTGGTATTTTCTCCGCACGTCTTGGTCCTAAAGGTGAGACGTGGGGTGAGTATTGGGAACCACGTAAAGAAGAAGCTGAAAAAGCTTTGGGTTCTGCTTTTACTACTGCTTATAGGCAACAAGAAAATATTAAGGACATCAATATTGAGAGATCCTATACTGAAAGTTTCCATTCTGGATTGCTACAGCAGCTTGCAGCTGGATCAGCTCAAGATGATTTGAGTATTTTAGCAACAGCTAAAACTGAACTTGTTAAAAAATATAATGGTGTTCTTCCACGTAAATTTGTGGAACTTGAAAGGCGCATACTTGCTGAAGGCAAGGAAGAATCTCAACGTAGGTACGATATAATTACCGAAAAGATTCGGGTTGGTACTTCTACTCGTGGAGAGGTGTTGTCTATTGCTGATCCAGAACTCAGGGCCAAGGCACTTGAAGCCCATACTCAAGCTACTAAAGTGAGGAAGTATGGTGAAAATTACGAAGCAACTTTTAAAAAGATTGATACGGCAGCAAAACAAGTAATGGGTGATTCACTTGAAGGCTCAGCTAGTTTTGAAGCATTCCGTCTCGGTCTTGTAATGAAAAGGCATTTTGCTGAAGATTACGAAACTGCTTTAAACGAAACTAATGATCCTGCAGCCGCTCTGCAAATAGCATCTGACAGATTAGAGGAGGAGAAAAAAGCCGCTATTCTTAATGAGGACAAGAATGCACGTTATCACAGCACCTCTGGTCCTAATAACGAAAAAGTATTTACACACATTGAAAACTTTAAAGTAAATACTGCTGCCCAAAAGGAGCAATCTATGAATACACTTATTGCTACGGTTGGTGCTCTCCAAGCAAGCGCTCTAGATTCACCTGGATTACTTGCTACAGACGATCAACTTAGAAAACTTTCTGAAGCAAATCGAGCGGGGTCAGTTCTTGTCTTTACTCCTGAGATCGATAAAACAGCAGAAATGCTGGGCATTACTAAACTTGAAGCGGCTAATGCAGCTATCCTAGCTCGCAACAAAGTTAATGCAGATCAAATCCCTCCATTGATGCTTGATCCTGCACTTCAGGCTCTTAATAATGCACGTCCTGAGACTCAAAAACTTTTCTTTGATAACCCTACTCCAACCACTGTGATGCGGGGTGCAGCTGAAATTGCCGGTGTCTCTGTTCTTACAGATCCTCAATATATGAGATCTGCATATAAAATTAATACAGACGTAACTGGTGAAGGCTACACTATACAAGGTTTGAATGACGAGCAAGGTAGACCTGTTGTTATGAGTCAACCTGCAATCGCTGCGTTTGCACAAATGATTGAAGATTCTAACGGTGTTGTCAGAGCATCTGATATTACTAGTTCTCAGCGTAGTCAAGCACACAACACCCGTGTCGGTGGATCACCTACTAGTGCTCACATGACTGGAAATGCTGTGGATATTCACGGAAAGTCTAGGTTGTGGATGATTGAAAACGGTGCTAAATATGGCTGGGTTTTGATTGACTATAAGGGATCTCACGGCGGCCACTTTGAATACAGACCTAACTAATTAAACTAATGAGTAATTTGAGCTTCGGAGATCTTGAAGCGGATTACGTTCTAACTGATGAGGAAAAAGCTAACCTTCGTTCTGAAGAGTCTGTACAAGAGATTCAGGCAAAAGTTAAGGAAGAGCAAGCGGAGCGGCTAGCGCGTGATGCACAGCAACAAGCTGTGGAACAGGCTGAAGCAGCTCCCACACCTCAAGGGGAACAGCCTTCTACGGAAGGACAACAACCGCAACAACAAGCTCCTGCTACTTCTACGGAAGAGCCTTTTGATCCTAGTAAAGATTACTCCTACTATGCCGCACGTGGTATGAGTAGGAAAGAGTGGAACCGCCTACAACTTAGTGGTGGTGTTGACAGTGAGATGAAAGGATTCTCTGAAGATCCTCGCAGTGCTTTTGAATTAGCTACTGCAGTTCCTACAGGTTTACTTGATTTTGGTGCTGATCTGGCTAACAGATTCTTACCTAAGAGTGCTTTCCAAATACCTAAACTTACTAAATACGAAAACGGTATTGCCCAAACAGTACGTGATATTGCAGCAGTTGTAGGTCCTACGATGGGTCTGCAAAGCTTGGGTATGCGTGCTGGAGCTGCATTACAGACTCGTGTTGGTTGGCGTTTAGGTAACACCGCTTTTATGCGGTTTCTTGGAGCCCGTGGTGTAGAAGCTGGAAGCAGTGTAGCCGTTGGTTCTGTTAGCGCCAACTATGAAGAAGGCGACAACTTAATGGGTAGTATTAAAAAAGCACTGCCTGCTCAATGGGACTATATTCCTGATAATTGGGCAACGCTTGATAGTAACAGCCCTGACGAAAACCGTCAAAAGATGATTAATGAAGACCTGGCTTTAGGTTTCATTATTCCTTTTGTTAGGTTTGCTGGTAAGTTTGGGGAAAGTATTGGTGAAGTCCGTGATGTCTTTTCCAACCCTCCTAAGCTTGTAGGTAAAACTAAAAAAGCTCAAGCCTACCTAGATGCTGCTGCTCCAGCTGCAGATGATGTAGATGACTTGACTAAATATGCTTTGGGACAGGAAGATGCACTAGATGAAATTGGTGCTTACAACCTCTCTCAAAATCCTAACATGGACGTAGCACTGAAAGGTGTTCACGATCTTTATGATTGGAATGAGATTGGTATGCGTACCGTTGATGATTTTGGTATCATCGGTGCTAGTGTGGATGCTGTCCGTATTGCTAAGAACTACGACACTGTCTATGGTCGCTTGCGCTCAGTTGCTAGTCCTCCGGCTATTAAATACGCTGGTACTAACCCAATGGGTGCTGAAGAAGTTACCTTAGGTCTGACTCAACAGCTTAAGGAGGCTGATGAGTATGGTATGCAAGCTAAGAACTGGTCTATCAGTTTTGATGATGTTGTCAAACAGGGTGATAATCTAGCCGTTGAGTTGTTTGACCCTTCGATGAGTGTTAAAGAACTGCGTGAAACGCTAGAGCCATTTATTGTTAAAACAAAGGATGGTGTAGAGTACGTTGCTGAAGATGGTTACGCTAAACTGTTTGAAGCAGTGGGGACTATGAGAAAAGAGTTTACTAGCATGGATATTGCTAGAACTCAAGGTTACCTTGCAACCTCTTTGGCTGGTGGTGTATCTGACCTTGCAGAAGGTATTCGTATCAATGCAGGTTCTAAGTCAATTGCTAATGCTCAAGAGCGTCTAAAAGAGAACTTGATGTTCTTGATGAAGCTGCAAGGTGTTAGCCGTTACTACGCTAATAAAAAGAAATCTACTAGAAATCTTTTCAAAAAACTTATTAGTAAAGGACAATCACCTAATAAGATAGAAGCTATTCAAGATGAACTTCCAGGAGTTCTTAATCAGGTTCAACGAGATGTCAACCTATTTGGGGATAGTCTCGACTACCTGATGAACGAGCATCCTAAAGTTGCTGATGCTTTGTTAGAATTGTATGAGTTGACTGATGGACGTGTTAATAGCATCTCTCGTCTTAACGAAGAGGTGTTGAATGCCTTTACTCGCTGGCGTCCTTTGATTGATCGCAATCCCGAAGCGCCAAACATTTTGGCACAGGCTGTTAAAGGCAATTATTATAACTCTATGTTGTCTTCTATTGACACTGGTCTGTCAGCCTTCTTTGGTAACATCGGTGGTACTATTGCAGAACCAGTGGCTTATTTTGCCGGTGCTGTACTCCGCCGTGATTTAGATTCAATTCAACGTGGTTGGATGGCATACAGTGCTATCAGTGATACTCAGCGTAAAGCCTTGCCTTATGCTGGAAAGATGTTTATGAAAGCATCCCAGAATCCCAACTCTGTTCAAAGCCAAACTCGTCTTGATCTGATTGTTCAACAAGAGCAGAAAATTAATGCTTACAAAAAACTAGCTGAAGATGCAGCAGCTCAAGATAAGCATGGTTTGACTTACGTGATCAATTTCTATGAGGCTCAAAAGCACATGGAAGCTGATCCTGTATTCCGTTTCATTCCCAATACCTTTACTGGTATGGATGGATGGTCTAATGCAAGCCTGGCTAACGCTCATGCTCGTTTCCGTGCTATGAGTGAGCTTAAGCGTCTTGGTAAAGAAGCTAAACGTGGTGACATCAAAAAGATTGCTGATGCAAATTACAACAGCATGTTTGATGAGAACGGACTTATTGCAGACGAAGCTGTTAAATATAATAACGCTGAAATTGCACTTAACCTTGACACTGAAATGGTTAAGGCATTGGATGAGTTTTTGCGGCACGTTCCAGCAGCTAGGATGTTCTTCCTGTTCCCCACTACAATGGCAAACGTTGTCAAATTGACTGACGACTATATGCCCTTGCCGTTTAAGAGTTTCCAAAAGGATATTCAAGATCTTGCATTTACCTCTGTTGATGATCTAGTGGCTAATCCTGAGTTGATGGATAGCCTACTAACTAATCGTGGGTTCAGTCCAAGTCAAATGGATGAAGGTCTCAAACTTGATACCATCATTGATTTGAAAAATAAAACTCTTGGTAAAAAAGCTATCGGCACATTCATCACTAGTACGCTTCTAACTGGCATGGTTATGGGTGCTATTAAAATGACTGGTGATGGTTTGTACGACAGGTCTGCTCAACGTTCTCGTGAACAAAATAGCGATTGGGAACGGCGAGTTTGGGAAGTTGGTGGTATACGTATTGGTTATGAAAAGATTCTCGGACCTGGACTTTCTAACTGGGTAGCTATGCTTGCTAACACAGCAGATAACTTTGACATGCTGGGTGAAGCAATGACTGAGAATATGTTTGAAAAACTTGCATTTATTCTTGGTGGCTCCCTTACTGACCAAGCTTTGCTATCTAGTTTGACACCTTTGGTTGAGCTAGCATCTGGTAATAGGTTTGCTGCTGAACGTTTTGCAGCTGGTCATATCAATGCACTTGGTCCTTTGGCTGGTCTTCGTAACCAAATGGGACGTACTTTGGATGGTGGTTTGAGAATTGTAGAGGAAGGTATCCTTTCTCACATTGCTAACCGTAACCAACTGGTTGGCATGTTTGATCCAGTTAACCGTTTGCCTGAACTTTACAACCCAGTTACAGGTAAAATCCCTAATAAGTACACTCTTCTTCAACGTCTTTACAACGCTGTTTCCCCCATCAAGATCTACCCAGGACAAACAAAAGAAGAGAAATTCTTGCAAGACATCGAATTTGACATCTCCTCTTCGTTTAAAAAACGTGATGGTGTTGAACTTGAAAGCCCAGAGCGTTCTGAGTTGTTCCGATTAATGGGTGAACAAGAGTACTTTAAAAAACGTATCCGTTCCATCATGGGTACAGCAAAAGCACGTAACACTATTAATGAGTTGCGTGAAGCACGTCTACGTGGTGTTACGTCAGAGCAAACGTCTTTGGACCACTATGATCAGATTCATTATCTGCTCAGTGTTGCTTTACGTGAAGCAGAGCGTCAAGCCTATAATGAACTTAACGCTGACATGAAGAATGCTATTGAAGCACGAATTCTGGCAGCTAAACTGTCCAAAACTAAAGCTGAAATGGGCGTCATCCCTGAAGTTACTTCCATCCGTAAGTAAACCTTAACAACCATAAACCATGGCAACAACTGAAATTGAATACGTAGGGGTAGCCGATGGAGTCAATGGAACTAATACTGACTTCTCTTTTCCCTTTCCCTATCTAAAAATTGAACACGTTAAAGCTAGTATTAACGCTGTAGGTACTACTGCATTTACAATTGATCCTGCTAATCCTACTGTTGTAAGTTTTACTGTAGCACCTACTTCAGGAGCTACTGTACGGATTTTCCGTCAAACTCCTACTACATCAACACCTTCTGTTTTCTTCTCAGGTTCAGCTATTCGTTCAAGTGATTTGAATGATAACTTTGACCAAATCTTGTATATTATGCAAGAGAAGGAACAGGGTCTACAAGACATTATCCAAGGTGGTATTGCTGATGGTAGTGTCGGTACTGCTAAACTAGCTGATGATTCTGTTACGTCAGACAAACTGCGTGATGACGCCAGTACTGACGGTAACCGTGCAGTAACGACTAATCACATCCGTGATGGCGCAGTTACTACGTTGAAGATTGCAGCTGATGCAGTCACTATGGATAAACTCGGTGCTGGTGCACTTCCTACTGACATTACTGTTGCAAGTGCAAACATTGTCGATGGTACCATTGTTAATGCTGATGTCAACGCTAGTGCTGCTATTGCTGGTACCAAAGTCTCTCCTGATTTTGGTAGTCAGAACATTACTACAACAGGTACACTTACTGCAAAAGGTCTCAGCTATCCTACGACTGATGGAGCTGCAGACTCTGTATTGAAAACAGATGGTTCCGGTAACCTAAGTTTTGGTACCCTTGGTGGTGTGCCAGCCGGTGCTGTGTTCTATTTCGCTGCTAACTCTGCTCCTAGTGGATACCTAGAAGCCAACGGTGCTGCTATCAGCCGTACTACCTACTCTGCTCTGTTTGCTGTTGTAGGTACGACCTTTGGTGCTGGTGATGGTTCTAGTACCTTTAACTTGCCTGACCTGCGTGGTGAATTCCTGCGTGGTTGGGATAACGGTAAAGGCACTGATAGTGGTCGTACCTTTGGTTCGTTCCAAGATCACCAACTGCAGCGGCACACTCATGGAGAGAAATACAACACACCCAGCACAGGTCAAGACGAAGCAGGTACTGGCTCAGGAGATAACGACTTTACCAGTGATAGACAAACGTCTGATTCTGGAACAACAGGTAACTTCGGTACTGAAACCCGTCCCCGCAACATCGCGTTGCTTCCTTGCATTAAAACCTAACTCTTATTATTTGAACAATGCTTGTACAAGATATTGCGGGTCTTTACATCCCGTCTCATGACTACGTGGCTCTTACCTACGTTTCTTCTGGAAACGGTGCTGGTGAGATCCAAACAATTACATATAAAGATGGTGGTTCCAGTGGTACTACCGTAGCTGTGCTCACCCTCGCTTATGACAGCAACAACAAACTGACCAGCGTTACTAAAGCCTGAGGTACATTATGTCGTATAAATTTAACCCATTTACTGGTAAACTTGATAAGGATACGACTGCAGCAGCTGGCTCACTGACTGACGGCGACAAAGGTGACATTACCGTTGCTAGTTCAGGTGCATCTTGGACTATTGACGCTGGTGTTGTCACTACCACAAAGATGGGTGGTGACGTTACTACTGCTGGTAAAGCATTGCTTGACGATGCTGACGCTGCTGCTCAACGTACAACCCTTGGTCTTGGCACTGCTGCTACTTCTGCATCCGGTGATTTCTTTGCTGCTTCTGGTGTTAGCACTTTTGGTGCAACCCTGATTGATGACGCAGATGCTGCTGCATCTCGGACCACTCTTGGTCTCGGTACTGCTGCTGTTGCTGTTGGTCCTAGTGGAACGATTGTTGGTACTACTGACTCTCAAACCCTTACCAACAAAACTCTTGGTGATATTACCGAAACTGTTTTCACCATTAGTGATGGTGCCAGTGTAGACCTTAACCCTGCCAATGGACCTATTCAACTGTGGACTCTTGGCGCTAGTCGTACTGCTACTGCTTCTAGTTTTGCAGCTGGGGAGTCTATGACTATTGGTGTTACCGCTGGTAGTAACACACTTACTTGGCCGACCATTACTTGGGTCGGTGGTTCCGCTCCTACTCTTTCGACTTCTGGCACTACTTACATTGTGCTGTGGAAAGTCAGTTCAACGCTGTATGGAGCTAACGTTGGAGATGTTGCATGAGGAAGACTTTTTCTTTGCCGGTGGCTGCTACTGCAGCTGCTGGCGGCGGAGGGGGTACTCCCCCACCGGCTGATACTGTTGACAACATTGAACATTCGGTACGGTTTAACTCGGCTGATTCGGCGTACCTTAGTCGCACCTTCTCATCGGCGGGTAACAGAAAGACGTGGACCTGGAGTGGGTGGGTAAAACTATCCTCAACAGGTGATGCTGCGCTATTTAGCGCTCCTAATACTGAGGCTTATATTTATGGCAACGTTTTAAGAATCTATCAAAGTGTTGCTAGCAATAATGAGATTAGAACAGATGCTGTATTTAGAGACTGCTCTGCTTGGTATCATATTGTCATCGCTTACGATACTACACAATCGACTGGACCAGATCGAGTCAAAATTTATGTAAACGGTGTTGAACAAAGTTTAAATGGTTCTTATCCCGCCCAGGATCAAAACGTTGGAATTAACGCTAGCTCCGAACACAGAATTGGAAGGACATACTACAGCAACCCTTATTTAGATGCCTACCTTGCTAACGTCCACTTCATTGACGGTCAAGCACTAAATTCATCTTATTTCGGTTTCACCGATTCCAACAACGTATGGCAACCCAAAGCCTTCAGCGGTTCATACGGTACTAACGGTTTCCACCTTGACTTCGCTGACACCTCCTCTGCTACTGCACTTGGCAACGATGTAAGCGGTAATAACAACGACTGGACTGCTAGTGGTCTTGTCGCTGGACCGGCTTACACGGCTAATAGCTGGAGTACGGAGTTTGACGGTACTGGGGATTACCTTACTATTCCTGACAACACTGCGTTTGCTCTTGGTACAGATGACTTTACCATCGAGTTTTGGGCATATTTCCAAGGTTCTGGATCGTACGAAACCCTTTTTGACATCAGACCCTCAAATGGAAATTATCCAGCAATATTTAGAGATGCCGTAGATGGTGATCTTTACTATTATGTGAATAACAGTAGGTTAATAGATAACGTTTCTGTTTCTAATAACCAATGGTATCATATTGCTATAGCTAGAGAAGGTACTACAACAAAGTTCTTCTTAAATGGGGCGGTAGCAGGATCTGCAACTGATTCCACAAACTACCTTAGTAGCGATGTAAAAGTAGGTTCATACACTGGTGGTGGTAATTACTTTACAGGTAAGATCTCTAACTTCCGCATCATCAAAGGTCGTGCACTTTATACCGCTGCCTTTACCCCGCCTTCAACTGCTCTAACTGCTACTGACGACACTGTTCTACTTACCTGTCAAGATCAGACTGTCCGTGATAACAGCAACCTTGGTCACAGTGTTACCGTTACCGGTGATACAACTTTTGTTAACGAAGGTCCGTTTAACGGGTACTCAGGCAACTTTGACGGAACTGGGGATTACCTGACTATTCCTAATAGTGCTGACCACAACTTTGGAACAGGTGATTTCACCATTGAAGGTTGGTTTAAGACTTCTGCAACTGTATCGTACCAAACGATTATGCATAAGTACGGTTCACCTACAAGTTATAATGGCTGGTATATTTCCTTAAATTCAGGTGGAACAGGATTTTACTTCAGTATTGTTGATGGTAGCGGTTCAAGCAAAGTCCTAGCTGGTGGCAGTAATCTCAATAATGGTGCATGGCATCACTTCGCTGTTTCCCGGTCAGGCACTTCGTTAAAGCTGTTTATAGATGGTACCTCAGTCGATACTGCTACTAACAGCTGGAACATTACATCTACTGCTGATCTACGAATAAGCGGTATTGCAGGCAATCCTAGAGATTGGAATGGTCAGCTGTCGAACATCCGTATCGTCAAAGGTCAGGCTCTCTACACTGCTAACTTCACGCCTCCTACCGCAGATCTAACCACCACAAGCCAAGGTGCTACTGCGTCTAACGTCAAACTTCTGACGTGTCAAGACAGCACGTTTGCGGATAAGAGTGGCGTTGGTGAAGCTATTACTGCTAATGGTAACGCTGCAGTTTCTACGTCTGCACCGTTTGCTAATCATCACTCTGTTGAATTTGACGGAACTGGTGATTATTTGAGCATTGCTGATAGCACTGGTTTTGATCTTGGTTTAAGTAGTGAACCCTTTACACTCGAAGCGTGGGTATACCCTAATACTTTGGGGACAAATTCAGTACTTGGTAGAGGTGGTGGTGCTGCTGGATGGAATACTTCAAATGGTCATCAATATATTTTATTTTACAGTGGTGGTACTGACTTATATTTCCAGTGGTGGAATGGTAGCAGCATATCAAGTATCAACTCTACTAATGCACTAACAACCAATGTTTGGACACATTTGGCAGTTGTCTACGATGGTACTGATGTAAAGGTGTATAAGAATGGTACGCTACTATTGACTGGTGGTAGTGCTACTTTTGCAAAACCATCTGCTAGTAACATTACTCGAATAGGTAATCTTGCATCTGGTGGTGCTGAGTGGGACGGTAAGATTTCTAACGTCCGTCTAACCAAAGGTCAAGCACTCTATACCGCTGCGTTCACTCCTTCTACCACACCTCTAACCACAACTAGCCAAGGTGCAAAGGCAGGTAATGTCAAGCTCCTTACTTGTAACGGCAGCACGATTGTCGATACAAGCGGTAAGAACATTACGGCGAACGGTGATGCCAGCACTATTGCTGTCAACCCTCACACCGACAAGTATTCGGTGACGTTTGATGGGACGGGTGATTACCTAGATATTGCGTCTAATACTGATTTTGCTTTCGGTACTGGTGACTTCACTATTGAAGCATGGGTATACCCAGATGCGACTAACCTTGGCGTTATCTACAGCAATGAAGTCGCCAATAGCTTGTTTTTGTACTTTGACAATAATGTTTTTAGAGTTAGAAATTACGCGACAGCTGACCTAATTACTACAGCAGCACCGAGTACTAGCGCTTGGACTCATATCGCAGTAACTCGGTCAGGTACTGACCTACGTTTGTTTTACAACGGAGTGCAGCAAGGAAGTACAGTTACTAACTCAACAAACTTTACTCAAAATGGTGTAGAGATTGGTGCATTTGGAAATGGTCAACAGTCGTTGGACGGCAAAATTTCCAACCTGCGTGTTACCAAAGGTCAAGCTCTCTATACCTCCGATTTCCTACCCAGCAAAGAAGACCTTACCACTACTTCCCAAGGTGCAACGGCTTCTAACGTTAAACTGCTGACTTGTCAGTCGTACAAGATCCAAGATAACTCCGCTAGCGCTCATACGATCACTGTTAATGGTGACGCTGCTCCTTCTACTGACGCACCGTTTGTGACCAGTGGAGCGGGTAGTTTTGACGGGACTGGTGATATGTTGTCACTAGCCTCCACAGACGATTTTAACTTCGGCACTAATCCGTTTACTATTGAGTTTTGGCTGAGACCTACAGTAGCTCAGGCACAATATGCAGGTGTAGTTGTACAAGGTATAGATGGTGGTTATTCATGGTTTGTCCAGTACGATGGAGCCGGTAGCAAGCTTAGGCTTACTGATTGGGGTACTAATTTTCTGATAACGACTAATTCACCTCCTGTAAACACTTGGACGCATTATGCGTATGTAAGAGAAGGTACTGGAACCGATGAAGCTAAAGTATATGTAAATGGTGTATTAGATGTATCTGGAACAATGCCCACTGCATTTGGTCAAACTTCTGAACTATTTATAGGTGGGGGTTATTCAGGTGGGGGTAGACCTAGGTTCCAAGGCAATATTTCTAACCTCCGTATCTCCAAAGGTCTCGCCCGTTACACCGCTAACTTCACACCTCCTACCGAAGACTTCGATCCAGCTGATCAAAACACTACCTTCCTTGCTCTCCAAGGTAACACCATTGACGACCTTTCTGGTAATGACCACGCTGTAAGCGCTCTTGGTAACGCAGCTACAACTACCGTTAGTCC
>Ga0209645_1000221_pt1 | contig 30323 bp, 18 predicted proteins | sample ETNvirenome_6_30_FD_184070 | JGI IMG/M metagenome (GOLD analysis project Ga0209645, IMG submission 184070) | Marine viral communities from the Pacific Ocean - ETNP_6_30 (SPAdes) (version 2) | ecosystem: Environmental > Aquatic > Marine > Oceanic | place: Pacific Ocean | collected 2013-06-19
TCTTCACCTCTCTTAGAATGTACCAGCATCAAGCGTATCAGTCCAGATGGGAATGCCGTCAGTACCGGTAGTCAAGACGTAGTTGGAAGTCGAAATGCCGCTATCTGTAGCAACACCAGATTTGACCAATCCAGTGCTATCAAAGTATGCAACACCGTTGGGACCATCGTAAGGATTCTCACCATCTGGTTGATAGTAGATACCAGCGATATCCAGGAAACCTCTAACACCAGAGAAAGAGTTACCTGTTACTTCAGCATTGGGAATATACGCCCACAGGGAGGTGGTGCTAATTGTACCACCACTTTCATCAGTGATAGCACCAAAGTAACCACGACTTGTTACAGCAGTTGTTCCTGAACCAGCAGAGATATATTCAAATTCAATACCTCTATCCGCCGTGTCTGCTCTACCTTGCTCAAAGCTTACAGTTGAACCAGCAGCAACGACTGCATCAGTTGGGGTATTGATTATAACAACATTAGTTGCTGTGTTTACAGAGTAAACAGTGGTATTAGTGACAATACCAGCAGCACTTACAATGTCATCTGTGTTAACACCTACAACATTATCAAACGTGATAGAAGTGGTGCCAAGAGAAACTTCATTCTCAACAGTCTTCTCTGTTGATGTATCACCCAGTCTGATAACAGGATCATTAACAGTAACTGTGGTTGCGTTCTCGGAAACCGTAGAACCATCAACCTGCAGGTCACCCTTAATGACGACAATACCATCAGCACTCAGAGCACCAGGATGTGGATCCAGGTACAGGATGCCAGTTGTATTTTTCGTCGCAATGACATTATCATTGATGATGATATCATCAACTTCTAACTGACCTGTAATAGTGGCCACACCAGACATGGTTGCGCCACTTGCGAAACTGGTCAAACCAGTAACTGTCAGATCGTCATCAACAACAACTAAGTTCTCATATGCAGTCAGGAACAGTTCACCTGCTCTTGTAGTGATGACTGTTGTATTTGCTGCACCAATGGTAATATCATTGATATAAGCGTTAGTAAACGCTCTACCAGAAGTACCAATGTAAGCTCCTTTGTCCGTGTCTGGAATCATTCCAGTATTGAACATCACCTCACCGTTAAAGGTGGAGATGCCGGAAACTTGGAGAGCCGTATTCAGATAAGTCTGATCACCTTCTACTCTCAATCCATCGTTGATGGTTGCCTGATCATCGATGATGACAATACCACCAGCCGAGTCAAGAGTTAGGTTACCACTCTCTGTATCGATCTCATTAGTACCACTTACAGCAATCTGAATATTGTCTGCTCGCAGTTCATCAATCTTTTTGTTTGCGTCTACAACGATCGCTTGGTTCGCAATCAGCGTCCCATGCAGCGCTGTGTTGGCAGGTAGAAGGTCTGTATAGTATTCACCACCGATGGGGATAGGAGCGTCTCCTGTGCCGTCTGGGTGACCAATATACAGTTTCTTGTATGTCTTTCCTGATCCTACGTTACTACTGTCGTAAACGTAGATAAGTTCACCTTGCGCGGTACCTTCACCGCTAGGTGCTAGATCGGGTACGCTAGATCCTAGCGTCCTCCTAATTTTAATAATCGACGCCATGTCTAAAAGGTTCCTCCGTTGATGGTCATGTTCCTAGTGTTACCAACGGTGATTTCCGCTGACGATTTCCACTTTGCTGTAGATGCGTCATAAACAAGAACCATACCATCTGCCAAACCATTGGATGTAATATCAACATCGGACAGGGTTCGGATCGAGCCGCCTCCGCCTCCTCCTCCGCCGCCTGAACCAAGCGTGGTGGATCTGACTTTAATGGCGTTGGTAGATCCGAGTCTTACAGAGTAGTTCGTCATATATCTACCTAAAATCTGGTTGCACTAGGTCGAACTATCGCACTGCCTTCCACAACCCTCGTTGTATAATTCGGGGGATCGGAAGATATGGGCGATAAAATGATTACATCATAGACATGTCGGCCTGCTTTAATAGCAGCGGTTTCCTCGTGAGAAAGGGCGATAGTGATCACACCATTCAAAGGATCAGAAACTGTAGTAGTAAAGGATGTAAATCCAGTGCTGGAATACGTCTTTCTCAACCGTGCAGATGCAGCATACCCTACCAAGCTTAACGGAGAATTAGTGCCAGGGTCTTCAATATTAAAGGATACCTTAAAATTAGCGCCTTGCTCAATATTAAGGTTGGCGACGTATACAGCCATTACTACTAGTCAAACCAAGTTTGAACTATTTATTCAAAACCTGATATAACAGTTCTTTTAACTCTTTGATTTCTCCTTTTAGAGACTCGATCTCTGCCTTGTCGGCACGTTTTTGATCTCGGTTTCTAATGTAATCTTCATACTCTGTTTTATTAGTATTAACTACGGCTCCAGTCTTGGTATCTTTTTTCAGGTCGGGTTTACCCTCGACCTGAGCTCTGTTGCCGTAGTGATATTCAAGAAGCAGTGAATGTGGATTAATCGTCATGCCAGTGCAATTACTCTAAGGTCTTGGAGTGAAGGAGGTGTGGATTCGTTTGTACCAGAGAAATCAATCTTGATTTGGAAAGCGTTGAACTTATCAAGACCATCTGCTGTATAAACATGCTCAAGGAATTCATCACCGAAAGCAGGAGCAATTCTGGTATCAGGGGTTCCATCGGGAAGACCGACAGAGAATCCAGGGAACAATTCAAATGTGGGATCAGTTTCTCCAGAATCTGTTCTGAAGAGTCTGTAGAGAACTCTAACATCGCTACTCTGAGGTCTGTTGACACCCGCGAGAACCTTCAGTGAGGTTGCAGGATTATCAAGTTCAATCCTTGGTCCAATGTAGACACTTGCGTGAGGATCATTGGATACGCTGTTGACTCTTCCATCTGTGGAGTATTCTCCAACAGGAGCATCAATTCTATTTCTCTGAAGAACAATACTTGTAATATCAGTTCTTACCTGAGGAGAATAGTAAGGATTAAGACTCTCAAGGTTTAATGCGAGAGTGAAAGATCTGCTCTTAGGCAGTTCAGCCAGATATGTTGTCTCGTTAACTCTACCAGCAACGATACGAGGATCGGAGAAGAAGTTAACTTCATTGAGTTGAATAGGTTCAAATCCTTGATCTACGAAGGATGCCTCTGTTCCACTCTGACTGGTGCCAGAAGTAGTTCTGACACTTGCACTAATTGAAGTTCCATCACCAGGAGTGGTGAACACCATGTTGGGAACCATGGAACTGAACTGGAGGTTTTTGGAAGCCCAAGAACCATTTCCACCAGCAGTCTTCTCATCAGCAAAGGACAATTGCTCTTCGCCAGTCTTTCTTCCAGCAGGTCTATCGACCTCCAGGTAATACTTATCAAATGTCTTCAGACCTTGCAATCCAGCGTCTGTAGGCATCTTATGATCAGTATTAATTCTAGTCAGTGAAACGCCATTGAGTTCATACTTATAGACATCAGCACCAGCAGAGTGTGTCTGAACGGTTGTATTATCTACACCTCTGGTTGCAATACCAAGGTTTCCAGCACCAATGCTGTCATAGTAGATGATCTCAGATCCAACCTTCAGATATCCTCTGAATGTTGTGAGTCCTTCAAACTCAGTGAAGGTAGCAGTGCTTGCAACAGAGATTGCAGTAGCACTTACGGAAAGATCACTCTGTAGTTTGATAGGATCTGTATCAGGCTGAAGTCCTCTGATAGAAACGTAGTTTGCAGAGGTTACGTTGCCATGAGAGTCACTGTCTACTTCAAAGATATTCCCTTCATTTAAGTTCGATGTCAGAGAGGAGTCTCTAACCAAAATGTTAGTGATAGCGACACCAACTTCACCCGAGTCGGGGAACCACAGAAGGTTATTATCTACAGTGAACTGTTCGCCTTGTACGTTCGTTGCGTAAATCGTATCTGAGTTATAGATGGCAGAGATCGTTACCTGACCACCACTACCACGTCCACCAACCAATGATGTAGTAATAGCAACAGTATCGCCAACAACATAACCATTACCAGTAGCAGCAGCGGAGACTGTAGCACCGCTAACCTGACCGTTTGATACAACGATCGATGCAGTAGCTCCTGTTCCACCTCCAGACTCATTGATCAGAGTTACATTATTGTAAGTTCCATCGGTATAGTCTGTACCAACGCCACTCACAGACAGTGTTTGAACAGGTCCACCAAATTGCTCAATGAATCCAGTGATATCTGTGCTTACACCAGCTGTTCCAACCTTTTGACCGATGCGCAGAATATTATTAATTGCATCATCTTCAATTGTTGTAATACCAACAGTCAGTTTTCTGGGAAGAGTGGTAACAGAATTGTTTTGCAATCCTTCAATGATGTTGGACTCTTCATCAATAATTGGGTTATAGAAGAATACAGATCCTTTCTGGGAAGTAAACTTAGCTCTGTTTACTCTGAATGCCATATCCTCATACTGAGATGCAGTCCAGATAGATCCATTTTGAGACTTAAACAGAGATCCAGCGCCATACTGTCTAGCATAGATGACACCCTCAACATTAGGTAGGGTTGTCGTATTGACAGTCTTTTCGCCCATTCTTGCGACCCAGGCTTCATATTGGTCCGAAGAAGGACACAGGAGGACGATAGCGTACTCTGTATTGGGTTCTACAAAGACTGGTGAGGGGAATGTAACCCTAGTGGGTACATCGGCAGTTCTAGAGGTGTTTACCTGGTCTGGTTCGAGAGTAATCTTAGAATCATCAGAAACCAAAGTTGTTGTGGGAGTTCCCAGTTCCATGGTTCTCAACTGAATCTCCAAAGGAGAAGCAGTATCCTTGTTACCCATGAAGATATCTACAGAGGTGATAAATCCACCTGTAGAATCTGTGGTAAAGGACTGTGCCAGAGGATCATAGAAAGTAACAGAACTTGTGGTTACCGTTCTGATAATACCAGTTGCTCTATAGGTAGTTTCTGCAGAACTGATCAGCAAACTTCCGGGAAGAGGCTCTGCATTGGTAGAGCTGGAAGTCATCTTATAAGTCTTAGTTCCTGTTGGGAATCTGAGAGCAGGTGCAGGTGTGCTGTTTGGATTTCTGAAGAAGAACGATCCAATTACAGTACCCCAGTTATCAGTTACCAGACGACTATCATCGATAGTTGCTTGTGCCTGACTTGTTCTACCAATGAGTCTACCACCAGGAGTGATGAATCCAGAGTAAGATCCACCAGCCTGTGCTGCGAGAGCATCAATATCAACATTAAGTAGGACAGAAGAACTATTGTAAGAATCAAGACTACCCATCAAGAGAGTTCTATCGTAAGGACTGACTTGATACTTTCTAGTTGGATTGTTGAAAGGACCTTCTTTATGGTTCTGTTGTGCTACTCTAAAACTAATCGTTCTGTTTCCTGCGGAGTCGAAACCATCAACGGTCTCTCCAACAACAAAGGTTCCAGATACAGGAGTAACCTCAATCAGTTTTGGAATCCAATCGATACCACCAACACCATCAAGGAAGTGATAATATCTTGTGAAAGGCTTAAATCCAGTGGTATGGTTCTTAACGTTTCTAGATCTGATCCAAGGATCACCGACCGAAGAAACAGAGGTAGATGAGAACGACTGTCCACGGCGTCCAGGGTTTGGAATCATTCTGTTTCCACCACTTCTGCGAATAGTGGTTACCCAACTATCGATTGCAGGAGTAAGTGTAATTGCACCAACCCACTCGATCAAGTTGAATGGGTTTACATTTTCAACTCTAGTTGCAAGAGGTTGTTCAATGTAAGTCTCTTCAGTATATGCAAGTTGAACTCTATTCCCCTTCTTAACTACATTGGAGTCAAGTAGATCTACATCAGCGCTGTAATCAATCAGAGAATCAGCTGCAGTGCTAGCAGTTGCAACCTGAACAGGAATGGTTACTGTATCTTGCTCAACAATCAGATGGTTGAATCCCTCGTCTACAGTAATACGAGTGTCTTCCATCCCATAATCAATGAAGTCCTGATTCTTAAAGTCATCTGCAAAGAATCCAGACTTGAATCTAGACAGACCTTGTGCATCAATTACTTGGAAAGAGGATGTATCCAGTTCCAGAAGAGACAGAGAAGTTGTAAGTTCTAAGTTTGTGAGACGATCATCAAGATCACCAATGTCGCGCATTGTATAACGCTTGTTATCAATCTCCGTAATCTTTGCATCCAGTACATTGTACAGGTATGGAGGATATTCGATGGTGGCGATATTCATCGCCTCCTCTGCGTTTGTAGGCGTCCTTGGGTCATCGCTAGGAGCACCCTTGATAACTTGGAACTTACCGTCTTTACCCAGAGCAAGAAGATCGTTTCTACCCTGATAATATTCATAATCAACGATAGAGGTTTCGCCAGACTTGGGAACCAAAGTCGTTGTATTTCCAGATCCATCAAAGGATCTATTCGTGAAGGCAAATGGTGAAGATGTTGTTACACTAAAATCAGTTACTCTAGGTCTGAAATCAAGAGTATCAGTTAATCTAATTTCTCTGAACTGGCCAGTTTGTCTGTCAAAATATTCAGAAGAGGGAACACCATCTTTAAATTGTGATGCCTGATAAGATTGAACAGTGAAGATATCACCAGTATCTACACTAGGAACATTGTACTTATCAAAGACAATGACCATCCTCTTATTAGCAGGAGGTCTACCAGTCTTTCTCTTAATTCTGGAGAAGTCGCAGAACTGCTGTCTGTTACCAGTATCAAGACTATACTTATCGGTCAGATCAATATAAGATCCAAGATTTACTGTTTGTACAGTTCCAGTAATATTTGATTCTAAGAACTTGACATCCTCGTTAACTTGGAAAGTTGTAGAGTTGAGGTAAACAAATTCTACAGTTGTTGCACTTGATCTTGTAACAAGTTGCGCAAGTGCTCCACTTGTTCCACCAAGCAGATACTCACCAAGAACAGAATTTGTATCCAGATTAAGACCTGTCTGGAAAACAAGACTATCAAAGGATGGATCAGCCGAACCCTTGGATTGATGAATTGCTACAATATTGATAGCATCAGTGGTATTGAGTGAGATTTCTTCGTCTTCTACTCTCAATCCATTGAACTTGTTGTAAGTCAATCCATTGTTGACACCTGTAGAGATGCCAGCACTTTCAAACTTGGATAGTCTTACAAAAGTTTTCTGACTCTTGGCAAGATTCTTAATCTTACTCTTGATTCCTCTCTTTTTAAGAGTTGCATTTACAACAACGTTGGATTCTGATGCATCAAGACCACTAATAGTCAAGGTTGTAGAATCATTGGTCAGAGTAAACTGACCTGCAGTTAGAGGTGCTTGTGTACCTCCACTGTAAGAAACAACATATCTATCGGGATCATATACTTCAAAGAATGCACTAGTGATTCCAGATGCGGAGACATCAATCTCCATGTTTCCAGAGCCATCAGTGCTTTCACCAGTAAATTGGTGATTGACTGCTAATTGTGAACTACCAAGATCTACAGAGGCAACGTTTGGTTTTCCAATAGGAGCAAAGAGATAAGCATCCTCTGGGTTAGTGAATTGTGGTAAAAGTCTTTCTAACTCAAATGATGATCCAGATACAGGAAGACCACCATCGCAGATGTTACCTACTGTAAGAACACCAACAACAGACATTACCAAACCATTTGAAGATACGTCTGTGACTCTTGCAAATGTTGATTGAGTTTTGTTAGTGTCAGTATATTTGACAATAGTATCTGTTGCGATACCAGTAAAAGTTTTACCAGGAGCTCGAACTGTAGTTACGCCAGTAGGGCCGTTATTACTGAAAATAACAGTCTCACCAAGTCCAAATCCAGGAAGAGGACCAGCTGAAGACATTACAACGTCAGCCGAGAAATCAACGGAATACCCAGATACTGCAGAAGTATCTTGATATACGGAATGAATATCTGCAGTAGTGAAAGTTCTGATATTAATGATTGATCTGGGATTTACAGTCAATCCGTTGATTCTAATATTCTCACCTTCTTGGAAGTTTCCAGTTACTTCGGTAAGAGAGAGCGTTCTATCAGTCGTAGCAGCATTGACGGTGTAACCAGTGGCGCCACTACTAAGACCCTCAATGAAAGAGGTTGCAGGGATGGTTACTGAATCTCCAGCTACATTCAGTGTGATCTGTGTATAAGTCTGTACGTCAAACAGATGTAGATTGAATACAGTTTCATTGCCAACATAGTTCTGTTCATCGGCATTCAGAGCATAAACCCTTGCTTGACCAATCAGAGTGCTCCCTGTGGGGTTATTAGTGGCAACAGTGGTGGTCTTTCGCGTATTGTATAGGTTGACTACCTGAGTCGTGTTCAGGGCGATTACAGGTTGTCCTACGACATGGTTAACTTTAAGGATGTTACCCATGTTGAAGGGAACAGCAGTTGTAGTTGCTTTTGTATCCCTTGGTTTTTCGACATCAATAACTTCTGTTCCGAAGTTTTCAATATCAAATCCTCTAACATAAGCCTTACCAGGTCCAACGGTAAGTGATGCAATATCATCACTAGGATTATTACCGCTATATGTGGTTTGATTATCATAGAACAAACCACCATTTCCTTGACGGTCGTTCAGTGAATCTCTGAGTCCGATATCAAATGCTTCTACCGAGTAGTCACCAGACTCATCATAAGTTCTTTCTGCAAAGTAATCTCTGATAAGATTATATTGCGTTTTCAGTCCGATCTTCTCGACTCTTCCTTCTGTAAGTCGTAGAATCTCAACAAAAGTTTTGTCGTCTCTATCTGATATAGATTTCTTAGAGAGTTTGAGTTCGATTTTGAATCGATCTGCTCCAGGAGCAGCGAAATTAGAAAATCCTCTCGCATTGTCATAAAGTGATGGATCGTCTTTTGCAGTAACGATAGTCTCAATAACATCGAGACCAACTCTGTATTCTGGTTGATTGTTATATTGATCAAGGATCAGAGTTTGCTTTGCAACTTGAGCAAAGATGCCTCTGACAAAGTAGATGCCTGCATCAATGTGAGCTGCACAACCAATTGCAGTTGCGTCAGAAGCAATACATTGAGCAAAAGTAGAACCACCAGTAATTGTGGTGTTTCCATATACTACGTCTTCCTGAGCGATCAGGATTTCTCCGTCTTGGAAACTAGCTACACTCAGAGCGTCTCCAGACTCTTTATACTTTACATAAATCGTGAGTTGATTCTCTTCAGAATCAGTTGAACTCAAGACATTTACAACAGTTGCAGTAACTTGTGTTGTTTGTCCCTTAATTGTTTTGCCAATAAAATCATCGATGTAAACTGATACATCAATACCCAAGTGAATGGGGTCAATTTTTACAGCGTAATATTGATTGTCAAACGAAGCCGCACCAGGGATGACGACAGAACCATCCTTAAAAATATGATTACCAAACTGTTCAATCTGATTCTGCAGAACAGACTGAATATTGTTCAGTTCTCTGGATTGAATAGGAAATCCGGGCTTGAATAGAACTCGATAAAAATCCTTATCAATGCCAAAGTCATCATAGTAAGGACTAACATTCAGATTCGTCTTTTGTGGCATCGTCTTAGAATTCCAGAATTACCTTAATATCTTCTTTTTGGCGAGAGTTGCGAGTGACCTCAGTTCTGTTATCCAGATACAAGACCTCTCCCGTCCTCTTATTTATTTCAGGATCGGCAAGTCCATCAGTGAAGTTCACGCCAAGATTGATGGTCTTGTTGTTAATAATTGTAGTAATACCAGAGAAGTCCGTATCAATATTACCAGAGAATCCAGAAACTGTTGTAACTGGTTCCGCAGAAGAATCAAAAGCTAGAACTTTACCTTCACTGGATACACCAACATAATCTTTTTGATCACCAGTCACAGGGCTGAAGTAGAGTGATCTGTCTTGGAAATACTTCAGAACACTAGTCTCAGTATCATATGATGCAACATATGCCACAGCGGTTGATGTTCCAACAACTTGGCGAATCTCATCACCAACAGAAATAGTTCCAGACTTACTAGAAAGTTTGAGAGATTTCAAACTAGAGAACTGGTTTGCTGTGAATACTGTTGTAGATCCAAAAGAAGTTGGATTTCTAACTAAACCAATCTGTGCAAACGTTGTGTCAGAGGGGAAGTCTTTTGTTGAATCATCAAATCGAGCATACATAAGAACTTTGTCAGATCCAAGTTCTTTATAAAGATCATAACCATGACCTCTGGAAGGAGGAATAATTGGAACTAGTTTTGCAAGTCTTGAGAGTGTGCTTCCTTGTAATGGTCCTAGGTCAACAATTCCATAAGAATAACCTTTACCACCCTGAGAAATCTGACAATCAATAATTCTACCTGAGGTATCAGTGCTAACAACACATTTACCGCCAGTTCCGTCACCTAAAATATCAACTTCTCTATCAAGACCAATACCATAACCAAATCCTTGGTCTTCAATATAAACTTTTTTCAGTTGGTTATTATTTAAATCAGAATCTCCGTTTTCTCTAACAGATTGAATCTGAGCATTTGTAGAACTACCCCAGTTACCAGGAACAGAAATATATTCTACCGAATCAAATTTGATAATGTCCGATGGGTCAACGGTATAGAGATACTTCCAAACGTACCCGTCTCCCGAATCGCCAGCCTTTGAAGGCTCGAGGTCAGTGAAAGTGGGTTCGTCTTGAGAAGCATTGCCACTCTCGTTTGTTCCGCTAGATCCGTTGTCGATGCAGATATAGACTTTGAAGTCTGAGTTGACGACATAATAGCGTGCGTCGTAGAGTCTTGTAGCACCTGTGATCGGTGCTGGATTATTCACGTTATAGTCATGACGATACATTTCGTAAGTGGTACCCTGAGCCCAGTTAACCTTACGAACAAGTCTCCTTACATTAGAAGAGGTAACCTTCTTACCAAACAACATCACATCATAGGTGTGATTGGTATAGTTGAAATTGTCAATAGGAGAGGGAGCTCCAGAAGTTGACGTATTCCAAGTATCAGTCCTTCCATATCCCAAAGCAGGCGAAGTCGGGTTCGGCAAGCTGAGGAAGATGTAGAAAGAGTTGCTAGTATCTTCAATTGAGCTAACTAAATTGTTAGCATTGAAGATTCTAAATTGATCGGTTACCAGCGCAGGCATTTTTAAATCGCTTTCCTATGTTGATATTTATACGTTAATTTGCCACTTGCTTCTTGAGAGCACCAGTGTCTCTCAATCCATATCCTCTTCTCTGAACAATTGGATAAGTAGATAATCCAGAATTAGCAGTATAAGAGGAAACTGCAAAGGCAACAGGCGAAGCAGATCTTGATACTTGGCCAAGTCTACCCCATGAGAATCTTCCAATAGGAACAGCGCGTGTTCCAGTTGATGCAAGACCTACAGTGTTAGTGGTGGATTGAATGTGACATGTAATCACACCAACATTTGAACTTCTAGTAATGTCAGCGACTTTGTAAACAGCATCAGCAAATGTGGTGCCAATACCAACGATCATGTCATCGAGGGATGTTGAACCAGTAGTGCCTTGAACAGCCGTTACACCGTGACCTACAGTAGTGTCATAAACATAAATTGGGTATCCAGCAATCAATGTATCAAGTTCAGCAGTGGATACGCTGGAATCTGTAAGATCCGTTTCAAAGACAATGCTTGTTGGATCAGAACCGCCACCAGTAGTAGAGATACCAGTGATTACACCAACATAACCAATAATAATGTCAGAGTTATTGATAGTGTCTGTCTTGACTGCATTGTCAGGAACAATAACCTGAGGAGGTGCATCAGAATTGTATCCGCCACCAGCGTTATCAATTGTAACACTAGTGACAACTCCGTTAGTAATGATACCTCTAGCAATAGCTGTGGTACCAACACCTACGATTCCATATTTAGCGTTGTCAACTCTGGGAGGAGCAGCAATACCTAAGGTTACAGATGTACCCGCATAACCCGATCCACCAGAAGTAATATCAAATGTTAGAGTGGTATCACTTCCAACAACAGCAGTGATCGCTGCACCAACGTTTTCTGTACCATCAATGATAAATGCATCAACTTGAATGTTGTTGCTTGCTGGTGCGCCAGCAGCATATTCTTCATATTGGAAGAATCTTACACTATCTACAAATACATCAGTGTCTCCATCAGCAATATCACCAATTAATCTAGCGACAGGATAGATCTGAGGTTCGATAGAATCTCTGACCTTAGTAACGATTTCACTATTGATCAGTTTATCAGCCTTTTGCTTTCTCCAATCGAGAGGTCTGAAGACTTCATCATTTACACCCCGAGAACTGTATATTGTGGTGTTAATCTTGTCAGAAGAAGCAACTTCACTAACGAGTCTCTTTTCTTGAGTCTCAGTAGTATCATCACCATCTTTCTTATTGAGTGTTACAGAATCACCTTTCTTAATTGTCTCAGGAACACTCGCTTGGAAACTATCATCTCCAGATGTTCCTCTGTAGAAGAATATATCAACTTCGGAGTTATTTGAAGGTGGATCACTAAAGACTACGCTGGTTCCACCATCAAACTCATAGGCCTCACCAGGAATCTGAATTACACCGTCAATGAAGATAACAAGTACATTCTTCAGATCAATTTGAGAAGAGGCAGTGACAGTTGGATCTTTCTGGAAACTAATCAACTGAGAGTTCTGTCTCAGTGGGAATCTCCTTCTGAGTCCATTTTGTAGATCTCTGATGCTATCAATATAATCAAGTTCACCAAACTGCCAAGAGGAGAAAGAATCTGTGAAAGTTTCGAGAACAGTCAGTTCAAAATCTTCAAAGTTAGTTGCTCCAACACCCACTGCAGTTACAAGTCCTACAGGTCTAAAGACATCACCTTTTCTGAATGCATAACCACGATTATCAAGTTTGAATCCAGTAACGAAGTGATGCTCACTCATTACATTAGTTTGACCAGCTCCAACTTCACAAGTGATTCTTGCACCAAATCCAGTTTCAGTTGTTGCTCCCTCACCCAATCTTGAAATACCTTCAATAGGAAGATTGGAGTAAGAAGGATCAGGAATAATGAACTGGGGATTTACATATCCTGTTCCAGCAGCCGAAACAGTTACATGCAGTGTTCCACCAGCACCAACAGTTGCAATAGCAACAGCATTAAATCCAGCATTAGTACCAACATTGACAGTAATGCTACCAGCAGATGTTGCAGTAACAGGAGTGATGACTCCAGCAATTGGGTCAGTTGCTCTTGGATAAGATTGCTTATCAGCAAAGTTATCAGAATCACATGTGAATACGATAGATCCAGTCTTAATACCGATGCTATCTGAAGTTGTCAATCCATGGTCTGGAATTGTAAGAATAAACTCACCAGTTGTGGGTTCGTAAGATGCCTTGGTTGGGGTCAGAGTTGATCCATCAAAAGAAGTTACATAGATGCTATCATCTTCAGCACTTACGAATCTGTGTACATATCCTGGGTCAGTGATGGCAATAGCAACTGGTTCTCTGTATCCAGATCCAGTGTTGATCTCAGTATCAAACTTGAATACCTCGCCAGACCCTTCATAGACATGAGGAATAGTGCAGATTCCAACGTCTGCTCTGAAGATGGTAGTTGATCCAACACCAGTTACTTCAAAGACATATCCACCAGGTTGTGATCCATCTGGGAAGATTGTTGTTGTAACTCCTGCGTGCTCAGTAGAACAAGAGAACTCAAGGCCAATCATGTAGACATTTTCACCTGTCCCTACGAACTTATGGGGAGTGTTCGTCTCAACTTCCATGATACCAGTGGATTCATTATAAGACGCTGTGACGATTCCAAGTCCTGGTCTACCAAGAGTTGTGCCAACACCAACAGCCTGTGAGATACCACCACCTTCGCTAAGAACTGCTCTAAATCTTGCACCTACAAGAGGAGCAATACCCTTACCACCTGTGCTACCCAAGGAAACGATCAAACCACCTCTAGGAATTTGGTTCTGGTTTACATCATCCTCATCAATATAAGGAGAACCATCTAGGAGTCTTACGCCATTGAATTGTGCGCTTGTGACACCTACAGGACTTGAGATAGTCTCATAGGCATTTTCTGTATTGTTAGCAGTTGTAGGAGCCTGGAAGATACCGTTCAGGAAAAGAACACCAGATCCTGTTTCAAAACCAACATTTTCATCGCCATCTGTGACTAAAGTAAAGGTTCTTGCAAGACCAGTGAATTGATCGGATATATCAACAAACAGAGCATTCTTCGCATAATCTTTTCTCAAGAATGTTCGTCCACCGAACTTGGCATTTTGAATTGTGAGATTCTTTTCATCAACAATTTCATCTGTTCCAGCGCCAGCAGGAGCCTCTGTGAAATGAATCTTGTTTCTTACGATGTTGTAAGAACCTCTGTAGATTTCTACATTATCTCCATCAGTCTTAGCTGATACTGCAGTTCCAACAGCACCTCTAGTTACATTAACAACAGTAAATGTACCGATGCCAGAGATATCACCAGCAGTTGTCCCAAGACCAACGTTGTTGATGGTCATGACCTCTGCACCAACCTTCATCAAATCTCCTGGTTGAATAGAAGCAATACCACTTATGGGGAACGAAGTTTGTGCAAGACCCAGAGACTCTCTGAGTTCAAAGGAAAGATTTGCTCCAGCAATGGGTGCTTGGTTGATACCATCGAGAGTAATAAGAGATTTCTCAAGTTTCTTAGTGGTATCCAATACGTGAGCATTACCGCTACCAAGACTTGTGAATGTTACACCAATGCCACCAGCAGCAAAAGCCTCGTTGGTTGCCAGTTTAAATGTATCTTCAGTCAGTTTAATTGCATAAACATTCTCTGGCATAGTGTCGGTATTAATACCAGATCTATACTGTTGACGGAATGTAGTAACACCAACTTGTACAGGTGGTCCAATGGTAACGGAAGGTCTCAGTCTAGTAGAGTAATAAACACTACCAACACCAGCGGGAACGTTATTGGAAACAGTAATCGAATTGAATCCAATATTTGTGATAGTACCAAATCCAGTGTAGTCATAATCACCTTCGATGGTCTCATTAATTTCTAAGACTACTGTGTTTCCAACACCAGTCAAAACCTTAGTTCCATCACTATTTGCAGTGAACCATGTAACGCTGTTACCAAGTCCAACAATAAATGTGGTTGGAGATTCTTGAGAAAGTCCTGGTCCACGGAACAGTTGACCAACAACCATACCAGAGGTTGTGCTGAGGCCGGATACCGTGTTGAATCCAGCAATAGCATCACCTGTACCAAATCCACCACCAACAAGAGTAGATCCGATACCTACGGATACAGACGAAACACCAATGATTGTACTCTCTGGCGTATAAACCAATTCTTGTCCTGTGTTCAGGAAGTGATTCTTAATGGTAAAGATACCTGTTGCTGGATCAAGAACAGAAGCAGTATTTGGATTGAATACATGAGCGTAAACAGGGAATCCGTCACTTGTCAGTTCAAAGTCTAACTTATCACCAGTTGTAAAGTTATCTTCTAGATATTGATCAATGCCAACATTATATGTGATGTTTTGAACAGCATCAGCATTAGCATCTTGATCTCTGTAGAAGAGTTCGTGATAACCAGTGATTGTGGCGACACCAGAGGTAACACCTGGATAGAACAGAACTTCGAGATTGCTTCCATTATAACGAGTTCCAAATGTACCAAGGCCAACCTCGTCAGGAGTATCAGCAATAGTCAGTTGAGGATATTCAGTGAGTGTAGTTTCATTAGAAAGATAATCACCACTAAAGATCAGTTGAGAAACATTGACACTTTGTCCAATAGCAACTCTAACGATAGACTTACCTGCAAGGTGAGTTTCAGAACTTACACCGATAACAGTAGCAGCATAACCAGTACCAGCAATATAAGAATCAGTTACATCACTGCTTTCATATCTTGCAGATCTCTCAGATCCTTCAGATTGGGTAGTCAACTTGAATGATGCAGTACCAACACCAGCTCCTGATTTATGCAGTCCTACAATTCTGACCTTTGCGTCAATAGTTTCGTTACCATTGTTTGTATAATCGAGTTTAAATCTACCACTCTCAATATAAGATCTGAATGTGCCAATGAATGCTGTGGACATTCCACTTTGACTGTATCCAGTATCGAAACCAAATTCAGCCATGGATACATCATCACCATTTCCGCGATCAGCAACTACTTCATGATAGTTACCATATTGATCACCATTTCTGATGATGGACACAGATGCAGTAAATCCTTCCAGATCAACCGCAGCAGCGTCAAACAGAGTTGTAGTTGTCGCAGCACCTACAGATGTTGTTACTCCTGTTACAGAGGCAATACCAACGCTTAGAGTGCCTACTCCGATGGCAGATCCATAAAGTTGACGAACAACTTTGAACTCATAATCAATATCTGTTCTAACAGGAGAAGCATTAACGTCAATTGTGTTTTCTACGGGATCGATTGTAGTATCAATGGTTACAATTTCACCATTGCTTGTAGACTGTCCCTTCTCCAAGATATATGCACCCTCAAGGGTATTCATGAGAATAAACTCATTGAATTGATAACTGACTGGGTTGCGAGTATCCTTAGAAAGAACCAAGATCCTTTGTGTGGGAACATTGGTGGGATAAGTTACAAGAGTCTGTTTTACAGAATCATTAAGTTCTTCGCTGGAGAATTGTCTAGAAATATCATCAAGCAACAGAACTCTATTTGTTACACACTTGACGAAAGAAGAAAGTTTTTTATTTGCAAATTCAATAGCAGGAGATACATTGGCGCTGACATCTGTATCAACAGCCAAGTCAAATGAATTGATTTGATCTGCTCTCAGTTCCGCAATATAGTCCAGTCTGATATCCTGTGTTACTATGTGAGATTGAATACCGATAGGAGCAGCTGCGTTTACAGGAGAAGTGATCTCCATGTCCACAAAGTTCTTCATTCCAGAGGAGTGAAGAAGACGGTTCATGGGACCAGAAGCATCCTTCCACTCTAAAGGAGTTTTAACGGTGTAGGACAGGTTCTGGAAGTAATCGTTATCGGGAAGAACAGAGAGATCATCATTGGTAAATCCAATCTTATCAGACCAACCAAATGACTGCTGAACGTCATGTCTTACTTTAAATACACCCTCATATCTCTCATGCTTAACAATGGTGCAGATGAATCCATCAGATACACCACGAAGTCTATCACCAACCTTAAGTTCGTAAGTTCCTTTCAGTTTCAGAATATCACCAACAGACTTAGTAACAATAAGATCAGTATTAAAGAATGCGCCACCAGTGCTGACTTGTATACTCTGATTGAGAGTAAATTCAACACGAGAGACGGTAACATCAAAAGTTGGATAATCTTGCAACTTAACCATAGATGCTAGATTGTTTGTGTTGGTCACAGCCGTACCAACAGTTTGAGTTGCAATACCAGCAAGACTATATGTTACTGTTACTGGATTGACTGCTGCATTTACATTCTGAACAGTGAAGAAGTTAAATTTATGATCCTTAGAATTATGCCCATCAAAACCATCTCCATCATAATTGCCAATACCATCCACAAAGATCTTATCACCAATTAGAATTGGGGAAGTTGTGAATCCAAGAACGGGTGTTTGAATAGTGCAAGTTACAATACCTGTAGGAACACTATCAACACTTGTAATAACAATACCATTGGTATTATTGAGTGTATACAGTGTATGAGCAACACCTGCAATACCAGATGGCTGCTTAATTACTTCAACACCGTTGATAGAGTTTTCATTCATTACGGGGATATATGATCCGCCACCAGATTCCTCACCTGTCAAACTATTGACAAGAGTCAGAATAGGTGGACCACTAAATCCTTGGCCACCACTGAGTACATCAATACCACCTTCAGTAACGGTAAAGTTTTCTTCAATCTGAGACCAAGAAGGAATCAGTGCGGCGGGTGTCAGTGTCTTATCACTGGGATAATCAAATCCTTGGTTAGCAACTCTAGTAGAAAGAATCTTACCAATTGTTGTTGACTCTGTTTCGAGAATTGCATTGATGCCGTTAGAGGTTGTTCCAACACCAACAAAGTCGGGTCTAGTTTCAAATCCAAAACCAGGAGAAACAATTCTAGTTCTAGAAATACCACCGTTAGCTGTGCCAGAAGTTGTGGAATACTTGAGAACAGCACAGTCACTTTGAAGATACCTTGTTTCTTCAGGTTCATCTACCAGAGAAACAGTGAAAACAGTGGATCCAACACCAACTACAGTGAATGTTCCGTTATACTTACTATCAAAGTAATTGATTTCATTATAAGAAGAAACTGTGTTATCAGATGTGCTCAGATATCCAGTCTTCTCAAGGTTGTAGTACAACTTAGTTGGCCATGCAGAACTGAATCCAACGGTAGTAACACCAGTTGTGCCTGGTACACCAGTTTCTTGGATATTAAAGACATCGCTGCTAGCTACAGAAACTACAGGATTGTTAAATTCTTTATCGTAGAAGAACTTGAGTTTGAAACCAGTTAGAGAACTGTCACTAGTATCAAATACAAGACTCTTATTTCTAGTTACAGGAATCTGTGGATTGATCTGTCCAATTGTGTGAGTTGCTCCAATCCCAGTGATATCAACGAGTCTGGGAGGATTGTTGATCAGATCAACATAACTTTGCGCAAGGCTGAAATTGTTATCATCAACTTTGAAGACAAAGTATGCACCAGCAACAAGACCAGTTGCAACTTCTACAGCTTCATAAACAACCTTGTCACCAGTTTCAAGTCCATGATTAACAAGCGTAATTCTGTTAGTAGAGGTATTAATTCCAGTCGAATTGAATCCAATGTTGTTAACAATAACACTTTCAGTAAGAGTGTTATATGAGAGGTTGATATCAGTGGAATTGCCAATACCAAAGTTACCCTCAGGTTTAACAGTGAAAGTTACCTTATCTCCATTGTCAAGACCATGAGTTGCAGCTGTTGATACAGTTGTTTCAACTTTGCGTACACTACCAGTAACATTTGCAAATTCAGAAACAAAAGTATATTGATCTGTGTCTGCTGCGTTTTCGAGGAAGTAAAGTTGATCTCCACCACGAGTGGTTTTGAGTCCAATGAGGTCTTTACCAATATTGACTACAAATACCGTCGTAGCACCACCTACAGTCGCTGGGAGGAACTGTGTATCACCATATCCAGATCTGACCATCAATGGTGGGTCAGCGCTGGTAGGAGCGGTCAGCAGGACACTCTGATTATTCTTGAATGGGTGATCTGGAATATAGATTGCTTGAGCAGGTACATCTCTTTGTGTAGTGATACCACCCTGAGTGTATGTCAGAGTAGAACTAATACCTGCCGTAGCGGCAAGGCTGACTTGCTCAGATGGATTGAAGAAGATTGTATCTTGCTTAGAAGATTCAAAATCATCTGTAGTCAGGGAAATTGTAAATTGATTTGGTAGGAATGTTACTGCAACACCTGTGGTGCTGATCCCAGTGCCATCTCTTTCTACCCTCAAAAGGTTCTGAGTAGAGATCTTATTCAGAACTTTAAATGTTTCATTGCCGATAAAGATACTAGATCCAGCGCTAACAAAAGTGGGGATTGGTGAGACTTCAATATCAAGTACATCACCAGCGCTTCCAGCGTTAATTTGCTCAAGAAGAGCACCTGTAGCACTAACAACACCTACCTTTTGCTTACCAGCCAAACCATCAACAAATGTGCTAAGACCAGAAATAATTACAGTGTCACCATTTCTGAAATCATGATATGTACCAATAGTACCAACAACAGTTTGATTGTTAATCTTTTCAAATACGAAATCGCTGTAATCTCTAAATTTAGTATTGACTTCTACTATTTCTTTACCAAAGATTTCAGATACAACTACGTCTAAACCTTCTCCACCACGAGATAAATCAAAGTTCAGTTTCTCTCCAACAATATATCTGTCGCCAGGAGAAACTACATTGACAGAATCAATTTTACCCTCACCAAGATTGTCTACAATAGCAGTTTGAGTTCCCAACTCATAGGGTTCAATGATGTAATCGTTATCTGCTAATGTTTCACCAAGAAGATATGGATAAGTATTTCTATTGTATTCACCAGTGCTGAAATCAAAGTTTGACTGGGTAATACGATTTCTTCCATATAGGTTTTCGATGACAGCTGCAGTTCTATATGTGTCACCGATAAAGTATGGATACTGAGGTTGCAAATCACCAGTTGCAACATCTACCTCAGAAGTTGCAAAGTATGCATAGACACCATTGGGATAGTCAGGTGTCTTGCAGAATCTACCATTGTGCTCGTCAAGGTCTCCAGATGCATTATATTGGAAATCTTCAATGAAGAATCCACCTCCAAATCCAGTAGGACGATTTTTTACAAGATCGGCAGAGAGAGTATATCCAGACGAAAGTTTGATAATGCCAGATGATGTATCTTCTGGATCGCCGAATCCATATGATCCATAGATTGGATTTCCATCATAAGCCCATCCGATCAGAGGAGAGTGTAAATTAGTATTAGTATCAGCAAATGAATCTCTAAGAGTATCGTTGTATCCAAGAACAGAATACTGAAGACCTTCATTGATTTCATTACCAAAAAGGAATTCACCACCCTCAGACTCGAATCTCTTTGTCTTATTAACAGTCAGTTGTCTAACTGAAGTATTTGCAACTAATCCTTCTCCTATATTTGTTACAAGAATAGAATCCTTTGTTGGATCATATCCAATGCCACTATTTTGAATAATGACATCGATGATACGACCGTTTTCTATAATTGCTCTTAATTTAGCTCCAGTTCCAGTAGAACTAGAAACTGTCAGATCAGGTGCAGAGGTATAGTTAGCACCACCAGACAAAATAGAAACATTGGTGATTCTTCCATTGTTGATAATCGGAGCAACTTGTGCTCCAGTTCCTCTCGATACGGTAACAAGAGGTCTCTTATGGAAATCAATGATCTTCGATCCATAATCAGTTCCCTCTTCATAAAGGAACAGTTGCTCAATAGATCCACGAATAGAAGGAGTTACAGTTACAACGCCAACTGTGTTTGCAAATGCAACGTTAACAGAAACTGTGATAGGGGGATACTTAAACTCTTGATATCCAGCACCAGTAGAACTGAATGGAACGACAATATGTCTATCATAGTTTGTTTTGATTGTTCCAGCAACACCAGCATCAGCCAGTTGGAAAGTATCCTTAGTTGCGTTTACAATATAATACTGATTTGCATCAGTCAAACCACCAATGGAAGATCCACCTGTAGCAGCATATGCAACTAATTCACCAGATTTGAAACCATGATCTTCACGAGTGACAGTATACTTAGAAGTTGAAATGCCTGTAGGAAGGACTCTCAGTTTTCTGGAGCTGAATCCTTCGCCACCATTAATAATCTGAACACCTGTAAGTGTTTTCTTAAGATCAAAAGTTCTGAACTTATGAATACCACTCAATCCCGCTGTAGTAAAACCAATAGTATTGATGCCAGTATTAAGATCATTAACACTTTGATAGAGATATACGGATTTGTTATTAATCTTTTGAATGAAGTAAGATCCACCACTGTTCAGTGTCAGACCTGTAATTTCATTGCCACCATTAAATGTACCGATTCCAAGAGCAGCGTTACCGTTACGATCGTAAACTACTTGCTGTCCTGTGATGAAGTTGTGATTATCGAGGAAAGTGATTGCCTCACCAGTTGTACTGATGCCACCACCAAATAGAGAGTCAGATGCATTAAATAGAACTTCTCTATATCTGTCTTCAATGATAGGTTCTAACTGTGAGTTCTTACCATTAAGACCACTAATACTAATAGAGAATACATCAGTAATATCAAATTCTTGAGCATCAACACTTACATCTACAATACTTCCAGTGACAACAGCATCGACAAGAGCCGTTGTACCAGTAGATACAGATGGTTGTCCAAGAGAAATGATTGGAGGATTGACTACATCAAAATTTGAACCACCATTCAGTACATTGATATCACTAACAGGTCCATAATAAATGAATTCTTCAGATCTTGGGTTGACAATCTCTACACCATTGATCAACATTCCAGTTGGTCCTGGTGCAGTGACAGTCTTGTCACCTGATTGCAAATCTTGAACTAATGGGAACTTTTTCAGCAATCCTTGAGGTTGAACCTCTTTCCCAAATTGAGATGCAAGAGTAAAAGTATGAGAACCGAGTCCAGGCTGCAAAGTCTTAAACTTGACTGGAGATTGTGCATCGATAAAGGATCTAGCAACATACAGTTTGACTTTCTTTGGATCAGACTGTACTTCTACAAAGAAACGCCCTTCTTCAACACCTTCTTCACCTTCAACCATTCCAATGGTTGTTACTGCCGTTCCAACTCTATAAATGACTTCATCACCAGTTACAAATGGAACAGGATTGTCAAAAGCCAGAACACTGTAAAATAAGTTACCATCAGGATCTTGAATACCACCACTACTTGCGGAAGCATCATTTAGAGTGGTTTTTGTAATATCAGTATCAATGGAGTAGTCTGGTAGTGAGTTACTCGCAACATATCCAAATTTATTGTCTACAGAAAGATATGTGTTCTGTACATTTGCAAAAATAATATCTTCGCCATCTTTAATGATGTTATTTGCAGAAGTTGCCTTTTTAACAACTCTACGAAGGTCATATTTTGTTCCTGGAACCAAACTAGAGATAATTGTTCCAGAAAGAGTACAACTTGATGTTGATACGACCGAATTATCAATTGTAACCTGTGCAGTTCCTAAAGAATCGTTAGTCTCACGAGGAACAATCTGTACAGTGTCACCTGTCTTCAATTGAGTTCTATCTACTGACAATGCAAGCTCAAATGTTGCTCCATTGAAGCTAGATACTTGAATTCTGTTGGTTGGGTTGTACTCCCAAGAATTAAAGAATGTTTGTGAATATGTTTTTACTTCTGGATTGAGAATTTTGCTACCAATGTGCTTGACATTGATTTCTTCATCAATCTCAGCTTTGTCTAAGTCTTGAGGAACGACAAATTCGGACAAAACACCTGTCAGACGGAATTTGACGGGTTTTTGTAGGTCTCCGTTTTCGTATCCATAAACAACCAAATTTTCACGGATAGATTCCGCTTCATCAATGCTCTCATCGATGCCTGTGACGCCCAAGAACTGGTTTACAGTCTTATCAGTGTAACTGATAGTGCTAACACCAACAATCGCCTCTCCAGCGGCAGGGAACCCCAATGTAGAGTCTACTGTAAGTACACCAGCAGTGGTTGAGTAAGTTCCTACAACCTTTGTAAAACCTGGTTGGCGATATGATCCAGAGAATCCAGTTGGGGGATCATCATATCCATAAAACAGAGAAATTTTGTAGTATTTCTTGTTTTGAATTGTGAATGACTCAACTTCAGAGATAGGAGCACTCGCAGCTCCAACTCCAGTTGCTTCATTTGCATCCTGAAGTAAAGTTTGACCAACTAATAAGTCAGGATCGCCAGAAATAAGGTCTGCGACCAAAACCAGTCTATTTTGGTAATTTGCACTAGATGGTTTTGGAAGAAATTGCTCAAGATCAACAACTTTTGCACTTACATCATATAATGCTCTAAAGAGAATGCGGAAAGAGTCAGTTGTACCCTTTGCCTCATAAAATCCTCTCAGGGACTTGATAAAATTGTTAACATCGAGTTCGCTAGTAAAGTCCTCGTCCTCCAAACCAGGAGCAAACGATACTTTCAGCTTTCTAAAAAATTCTTTGAGGAATAAGGAACTCAAATTCTGAGCAACTACTCCAGGTTCATGAGAAATAGCAGAACTAGTCTTGAATACCAATGAATCGGCATCAACTTCAGATCTGTAAGACGTAATACCACTAAAACCGCGAATACAACCAGTAAACGTGTTAGTTGTCAGTCCAGTATAGGAGATAATCTCCGTACCGATGCCTACAAGACCATATTCACTAGGATATCCTTTAGTATTCTCAACATGAATGGTCGTATCATCCTCTGCAACAGCAGAAGTCACCTGAACACGTCCATTGAGTGCTTCAGGTGTCAGATTATCAAGTTTGATATATTGATCGATGTTTTCAGCAACATCGACAGGACCACCTTGGTACTGCTGTGATTGGTAATATTGTTTTAGGAAGTCAACAAACAGTGGAGACTCAGTAACAACATACGAAGGCAGCTGTCCTTCTACAAGTTGGCTAATTTTGACTCTCTTGTCAATGCTGGTCTCAATCATCTTACCTCGTTAACTTGCCGTCAACATAATTTGGTGTTACCTGGAATCCGACCCCGGAAATCTGGTCGCCAGAGGAAATTGTATCCTTCACCATATTTATTGAAGAATTACCAACATCAAAACTGAGGTAAATGTCCTTCAGGCCAATGATGTCGTTGGATAATGGTACTGCTTGAACCTCAATAATTCCATCAGGTTTCTCTGTCTCCGTGATGGTTACCGAGTTGATAAGAACTTCTCCTTTAGTGTAGTCAATTGTACCAGCATCCTTCTTGATAACCAATACTTCATCATTTACTTGACGTACAATCGAAATGACACCTGTTGCCATATCATCATTTGGAACATCAGTGAAGTAAACTGTTTCAGCCTCACCAAGAATCTTAAATCCTGTACTCTTGATGTTTCTTCCACTTGGAGGTCCACTAATAATGACTCTGAATCCGTTACCGTAGCACAATTCATACTGAGCCGTGCGATTGAGTTGTGCTCTCAGATCTCTTCTGATAACAACTCTTGTGATGTTGGAGGTGATAGCATCAGAAACACCATCAATGACTCCTAATAACTTACTATACTTAAATCTACCACCAAATTGGTTAAGATCCAAAGATCCTGCATATTCAGTGATTGCATCGCTGACATTTTTCTCTAAAGTTTCAGCAGATGTAACTTTACTTGAGTTATAGTATACAAAAGTGGTAACTTCGACAAACAGAACCTTGAGGTCTACGATCTTTTGGTTGATTCCAGCCAAAGAATACTGTTTTAGTTTTGAGAGGATTGTCTGCTTGTTAAATTCGGATACAAACGAACCATTTTTGGGTTTGATACTGATAATTACGTTACCAAACTCAGGAGGATCAAGTTCTTCTCCACCAACAACAGAAACTGACTCTGTGTCTGGATAAATCGTCGAAATGATAGCTTCGTAGTCCCTCGCTGTAACCGCTCTATATTGACTTGAGTACAGTCTAGGAGCGTAATACTTAACAGACTCCAAAGACTCTACTTCAGCGCCTCCCTGGGCGTTTCTAGCGCTTACTACGCTAACTGTAGAGGTAGGAATGACAGGAGTATCTGTTGCAGAACGCAGATTTGCAGATAAGTCAAATTCAGAAGGTCCATTTCCGTCAGGACCATCTGTTACAATGTAAGAACATGTAATAATTGTGTCATTTTCAAGTTTTTTACCGAAAATTCCGTCACCAAACAGAACTTCGTACTTTTCATCCTGAACTTCTTGTAAAAGATAGATTTCAGAGGTAGAATCAATGTTCAGAATGTTGCTGACAGCTGTATATTCTCTACCAATACCAGAATCAGAAGGTCCTTTGATCCTTACCTTCAGAGTAGCGGTATCAATATGTGGATTATTGAGAATAAATCTCTGATCAAGAGATCCATCAACGACAAATTGCTTTGTTAAGTAAGTTCCTTGGAAAACTTCGATGTCTGTGAACTTAGCAATCCTTGCTCCGTTAGTATCACCTGCAGAATTGACTAGTGGAGCGGTAGTAGTAACGTCTGAAGGGATTGAAAACATGTAAGATGTGTTGTCATATGCTCCAACACACAACAAACCTGCTTTCAGAGTCAAAGATCCACTCTCTCCAGTGAACGGAACATCAAAACTTACCGTAGTTTTAGCTGCTCTACGAGATCTTGGCAAATATCCGATGTTTCTTGCCAAAGAAACGACATTTTCACGCAAAGTTGCCGAATCCAAGAAGGATTCATTGGCCACCATGTTCGTATTGAACGCGGAAATATAGGTATTATAGGCAAGAGTGTCAATTAAGACCGAAAAGTTCGATCCTTCAAAGTCAAAATCCGTGAAATTTGAGTTCGCACGGAGATAATCCTTGATGGATGTTTTAATCTGGTCAAAATCTAGGTTGGCGAACTTAGTGAGTGGCATTTTTTATCGAGTCGCTTCTAAAATGAAGGTAAATTCTTGTGCTGTTACTGCTTGACCGACAATATCAAATTGAATAGTCACTTCAAATTCATTTTGATCGGGTCTAGGCTCGACAAATACCTTAACATTATCGACTCTAGGCTCAAATCCGTAGACGGTTTCGTATATTTGTGTCTCAATAGTGGTTGCTGTACCAAAATCAACAAAGTCAAACAGCAATCCTCTGACATCTGAACCCAAATCGGGGTTAAAGAACCTCTCAGTTGGGATTGTTTCAACTAAATTTCTCACAGCACGACGAATCGCGTTCTCATTTTTGAGAACTTGAAGATCTTTTGTGACAGGATGAGGCTTCATAGACAAACTAATGTCTTTGAACGCCTTACTTACCCTTTTCGTCGCCATAAAGAAGACAAGAATCTGACCTATTTATAGGGGTTTGCCGTAAGTAGGTTCAGTTCCGTACTCCCAGTCATCATAATCTTCATCATTTCTGATCTCTTCGTGCAGTTTTGTCTGCCTTTTCATGTCATTGATGTGGTCTCCAACGACTTCTCTCAACATTTTTTCATGTTGACGAGCTCCTAGGTTATCCAAGAAGTCATTTTCGGGTAGATTTAGCATAGCAGTTGCTCTACAGAGTTCTTTTAGAACTTTTAGAGGGGTTGCTATCCCTAATTTTTATTTAGTTTCTCTTCTTTAGTCTTTTTGAAGTAGAGTTTATAGTACCTTCCCTTAATTTCCTCAAGAGTTTCCATGTCTTCTTTGAACCCCAAATACTTTAGCATTTGATAAGCACTTTCTAACTCACTGATTACTCGAAGAACATTGGTGGAATGTGCTTCCATACCACCAAAGACATACTTCCTAGAGTCATCTTCAATAAACTGAATGTGCTCTTCTGGAAAATTCACAATTAGTTGTCGTTTGTCTTCAGTCATTTTACCCAGAAACCACGCCTCAGGTAGTCTTGTTCTTTAATATATCGGTATCCTTCCATAGTTTTTATCTCATCATCTTCCCAATCTGGTATACAAACATCATTATCATATGCAAAATCAGGATTCCTGCGAAAATGTACCTCAATTAGGTTACCACCAATAAACTCACAGTTAATCCAACCATATCTATAGAGTCCAATGGTAGTTAGTATCTTAGGATAAGGTATCTTGACATCAACCTTTTCCCATCGTGTGAATCGATATAAGTCATTAGTATCCCTAACAGCCTTCACACACAGTCTCTGTTCCTTGATATGAAAGTCTACAGAGTGATCCATTGCATACTGTGGATAACACCCTGTTCTGTCCTCATGGTATTCATAATCAACTGATAGATGATCACCTTCAAATACCTCACACCAGAACTCTGCAGGATGTAAGTGTTCAGTAATATCTTCTATCCATTCTATACGTGCATGACGACCCATACCCATTAGGTTCATACACGGTCGCACAATATAAAAACCAGGTTTAGGAACTTCCAATCCCGCAGGACCACAAGTATAACCTAAACGCTGGCTTAAAAATAACTTATTGTATATCCACAGATGCTCAGGGAGTATTCGATTCCATTCCTGAGCAACTGTATGACAATACATTCTTACTTACCACCTAGACCGATATCAGTCTCTTCTAATCTCACTCGGTATATAGTTGTCTTTGCTTGCTTCTTAGCGAAGTTAAGATCAATACGTTTCTTCAACCAATAGAGGAAGGTAAGCATCAAAATGAATTGAATACCTTCACCCCAACTCATGTTCCAGGCCTCATTAAGATCTAACGAAGCCTGTGCAAAATAGTGCATCATTACTTCCCTTGTCCTCTATAAGGTTTACGTGCCTTGTTACGACTGGTCGCAGAATAACGAGTATTCTTTGAGTTACCTTGTTTCGTAGACTTGGGTTTGCCGGGTTGAAATTGAATCCCGCTGACGCCAACTTTAGAACGAACTGCCATCAATCCTCATAAGTAAATGTTTCGTGTCGGAAAGAAGAGGGAGCATACTTTGCCTCTTGAGTCATGTAATACTCTTGAGCGAAGAACTCCATCTTGTCCATAAATTGATCCTTGGTCAGACCCTCACCTACGAGGGTTTCCGCGCCCGAGCCCGGGTCGCGCTGCCAGACATTATAGTATTCCTCTTTGGGACGTTTACGAGTGTTTGCCATAATTTTAGATAACGCGGGGTTTTTCGTGTCCAACGCGAATACGGGGATCACACCAGATCTCAAAGCCTGCATCTTTTGCATCGAGGCAGAACGAGACATCCTCTCCACACATATCCTGAACAGCACCTGATTCAAACTGCTGCATCTTCGGAGCAAACCAAGGATACTTCATCTCAGGGTGCTCAAAGACACCGTTCTTAATGATCAACCATCCGAAACCTGCATAATCGACAGTGAAGGGTTTGGACTTGTGCTTCATGCTCTCAAGGGTTTCGTGATTCATGACACCGCCGTTCTTAGCGAAGTCTTCTTCATCCAACCAGTGAGCCACTGAGGTAGTCTGACCATCTTCTGTGCAATACCAGCCAGAAGAGATAGGTTGATCCAGCAGAATCAGTTGCCAGAACTTCTCAGTATTAAACACAATGTCGCTATCAATCCAGAGTTGATAGTCATACTTCAGTTTGCCATCCCAGGGAATCTGATCAGGACCACGCAGAACATTTGCACCAAGGCACTTGCATCGTGCAAAGTTTACCATGGAACTGTAATCCTGACTGATCTGGATCTGTGCTCCTGCATGAACTAAGTCAAAACAAAGTTGAACAAAGTTCTTCAGAAAGACATACGAGACTCCACGACCAGGAAGGCAGAAGACAATACTCTTGCCTTTGACCATCTCTTTTGCTTTTTCGTAATCCCATTCACTGGATTTCTTCGGAATGGGATTCTTCGCTTTTACTGTAAATCCTTTCGCCATGAGTAATAGTGTACTTCAAATGTATTATAACTGATATTATCTATAAAGTCAATAAGACTGCTCCGAGTGATCCTCAGAACTTAGTGATAATATCTCATATTTTCTTTTTCTAACCTCTTCAAACCAACCAGGTTGTTGGATTTTTTCTTCCATCTGATCGACAGTTAAGCTGTGTGCAACTACACCTCGCTCATCGTATATGTGGAAAACGGTATCGGTCCTCATCATGGAGTCATGCAGAGTACATCTCTAATTATATCAGAAATTCTCGTAGGTTTCAAGGTCAGTTATGACTAGCTCGTTACCATCTATGGTTATTACCACTTCGGTACTCTCATACCATCCGAGGTCATTGACGATGTATTCAGGAAGAGGCAACACATAATTTCCATCTACATCGATCTCTATGGCAGAAATTATGGGCCCGGAATTTTTTCTCATATAAGGAACCCTTTTTTTGTTTTATATAGTATTATCAATAACTCTCGCGAATTGGGTCGTTTATAGATTAGAGGGACCCATTGTTTTTATATACACGATCACAAAAAAACGCGGTAACTGTCAATAACTGACAGCCACCACGCATAAGCTCTGTGTGTGCTCCTGATTGTTAGAAACTGTTCAGGAGTTGTTGTGTCTCAGTGTCGAAGTCTTCCTTGGGATAGTAGCTATCGTCCAGAAGTGCAGCGACTAACTCATCATCGGGAAAATCAATGATTTCGCCGGGGAGTTCAGTGATCTCAAACATGTTCAGAATCTCAGTGTTAGTTAGAAGGAAGAAAGTTGATCAGGCGAAGCGATAAGAACCGGTCCAAGTTGTGGTGACATTGTTGTCACGAACATACCAAACATAGGCCTTCTGAAAGATACCGTCAGTCAAACCATTGCAGAATTCGTTGATAAGAACATTCAGGCGACTTTTGGTGGTATTAGACTCCCAACCGCCATCAAATACGGTCAGAGAGTCTTCATCCAACTCAGCGATCTTATTGCCGTGGAGATACACCGTGGAGGTGTTCTTTTCATCGCCTTCAAACACAACCTGGGTGTTAGAGTTGCTCCAATTCTTGTTAGCGTGGAGAGCGGCGAGCATCTGGGATTCGATCTTGCGCATGAGAGTGAAGAAGGGTTGAGAGTGGTCGGGGTTCGTTTCCTTCCCCCCGATGTCCTTAATATAGGAGCTTCTGAGGGGAAAGGTAGAAAAAGTGGACAGTGCGCCAGGCGTCACA
>Ga0209645_1000222_pt1 | contig 30247 bp, 25 predicted proteins | sample ETNvirenome_6_30_FD_184070 | JGI IMG/M metagenome (GOLD analysis project Ga0209645, IMG submission 184070) | Marine viral communities from the Pacific Ocean - ETNP_6_30 (SPAdes) (version 2) | ecosystem: Environmental > Aquatic > Marine > Oceanic | place: Pacific Ocean | collected 2013-06-19
ACGTGGGTTTAACAAAGCCTACTTCGATCAACTAAGAAGGATAAAGGAGTATGAACGAACTACAGGCAGAGGCAGAGCAGTTTCTGAAGGAGAAGTACAACATGTCTGACTTTAACTCGTATCAAAGGAATGCATCAAGTACCGCTATCTATCCTGATCAGCACAAAATAATATACCCTGCACTTGGGTTGGCAGGGGAAGCAGGTGAGGTAGCTAACAAAGTTAAGAAGCTCATACGTGATGGTCCAGATAAACGTCCTGATGATTGGCGAGAACAGATTGCCAGTGAGATAGGGGATGTTCTATGGTACTGTGCAGCACTTGCCACTGACCTCAACCTCACACTAGGTATGATAGCAGGTCAGAACCAAGCCAAGTTAAGTGCCAGAAAAAGTGCGGGTACTATTGGTGGAAGTGGAGACAAACGATAGACAAAAAAAATGGGGGCTTAATTGCCCCCTTATTTATTTAGTTTGTTGCTTTCTTGTATATATCGGCATAACCTTGCAGTATTGCCATGTGTTCTGGGTTTGTTAAATCTAACTCTTCATCCTCTACTCTATTAAACTCACTTATGGCAACTTTACGTATACTTTTTGGCATACGTTTGAATTTTCTGTGGGCTACTAGTATTGGATTTGTTTCTGCAAACTTAGCATCACCCACCATTTGTTTTGCTTTACGCATTAAACTCTCTACAAAAGGTGCAAGATCAGTGGCTACGTGTTTTTCTATAGATGTTTTGTCTCTATACGACTGTTTAGTTTCTGTGCTATTATAGTCTTCACGAAACATTTGTTCTAAGTCTTTTAGTACTTCAACTTGAGTTGGTAGCATCTCAAGTAAGAATTGATTTTCTGCCCTACGCACAGATGGTATACGTTCTTTACTGCTCAACTCATACTCATCGTAGCCTAACTTTTCTAAGTACTCTGCTTCAGGGGAGTTTTTAGAGAACTGCGTAATTCCCGTTGTTGCACTAAGCATAATGCCTTTACGTTCCTTACCGTCCGAAAATATAGATGGTCTTATTGGACGTTTTTCTTCTTCGGACGGTGTGAGTAGATTGGACAAACCACTTGCCCTACCCATCCTACGAATATCCATACCTATCTGCTCACCCATTGTAGCACCAAGTGTAATCTCATCATCGGCAGCATCACGATAGTCTGCTGGCCTGTCACCCGTTGCTCTTTGTACTTCTACTATTTGAGTAAGAGGTATGCCCCAAGTACGTAAGTAATCAGACACGGCACGTCCTATTACTCTATTACGTCTTTCTGCACCTGATATATCTTCAGCACCTGCTAAAATAGTTTGTAGTTCCTCGACAAAGATATTTACAGTACCTGCACCACGAAGTTGTGATCCAAGGAAAACTTCTGTAGCTTCATCTATATCAAACCAGTTATTAAATGTTCCTTCTGCTGGAGTTTCTTTACCACTCAAAACTTCTGCCATTTGAGCAGGTATGGCTGCTGTTGGTACGTATTTTTGTGAATCTTTACCTAAACGTTTGATACCTTCAGCTATCCACAAAAACTGACGTAAAGGATATATAGCACGTGTGTCCATGACACCTTCTTCTGTATTCATATTTGCATAGTTAGCTGGTGCGTCTTCAGAGTTCCTATACATAAGAGCAGCAGTAATACCAGACAAACCAACTATGTTACGGGATATTTGTTTTCTATCTCGTGCATCTAGTGGTCCTTTTTTGTAACCCAATACCCTTTTAAGTGCAGGGTTAAATGCACCTGCAGAGTACTGTGCTGTAAGCTCTAAGGCATTGAACATAAAACGAGGGAATGGTGTAGTAACCGCAGTCAAACCATTACGACTTAACCAATTACTAAAGTCGTTAAACATTTTAGTATCAGGTGCTTTTGCATAGGTAACATCTAAAGCATGTCTAGTACTATCCTCTATTAAGTCCTCAAAGGTACGTGCTCCTTTAGGTCTAACTGTACTAGAGTTAGACATAAGATCAGGTAACTTACCTTGTTTCAACGCATCTATAAGATTAAGATCGTACTCACGTAAAGTTAGACGTTCTAGTTCACCCATAAAAGCACCACGTCTAATTATAAATTCTTGTATGCGGTTAGGTGTATTGAGAAAAGTTACAGTATCTTCCATAACACCTAGAGTACTGTCTACTGCTTTGCCTATACGTGTAGTAGCCTGACCTCTTCCTGTATTTTTCTGGTATTCATTGACAAGGTTAAACAGATTATCGTATTGCTTTGCGAACTCAGGACGATCTAGAACAAACTCTGTGACTTCTCTAGCTAAATATGGATTTGCAAAAGTTCTCTGCAGGGCACGTGTACTACCTTTCCACTGTCTAGGAGAAACAAATGTTGTAGTACCTTTTGCTGCAGCATTAAAACTAGCCTTTATAAAACCTGCATCTTTAGTTTTATGAAATGTGTCCGACATATTATACAATACCGTATCAAAAACATTTTCTAGTGCTTCTAGTGGCGTTCTTATAACTGCAGACTGTAAGTTTCTACCTGCGGTTTTTATCATGGATACCATGCCACCACGTCTAACATTTTCAACTCGTCGAAATACTTTTAGCCACTCAGGTTGACCCATTTCAAGAGCTTTATTTTTCTTCTGTTTATGTATGTCTAGATTTCCTGCTCTACGAATTTGAGACAACTTGTTCAGAATCTTACCTGCTTCTGAACCAGACCCCACAACAGTAAGTACATAATCATCAAAAGTTAATCCATACTTAGCTAGGGTATCTGCTAGTTCTTGACTACCTTCTAAATCATTAGAAACAGTATAATCAAAAAGATTGTCAATGATAGATTTATTATTACGAAATGCTTTAGGGTTTGCTTTTTGAAAATCATTTGCCACAGCTACAATAGCATTAAATTTTTCTGGTATTAATAGTGGGTTTACCAACTCTTCTACATTGTCAGTTAGATTATTGTAGGCAACTTCATCAGATAAGGTTCCTTGATAGGTAGAACTAAACTTCTGCCTAGCTTCTTCAGGGTTACGTGCAAATGCAATAGCTCTTTCGTCTTGTAACTGTGACACATCTCTAGCTATTTCTAATCCTGCTTCTCTTGCTTTTTGACCATTAAGAGTCTTGACCCCATTACTATCTGTGTTTGATATAGTATAACCTGTATCATTTTCAAATTCATCTATTAATTGTTGACGTATTTCTTTAGCTTCATCTGCTACCTCTTTGGCCGCAGCAGCTTTAGTTGCTATTGCTTCTGCGTCTGCTGTACGTATTTCTTCCATAACTTGTGTAGTACGCAATTTAGATTTTACTTTTTTTGCAGTCTGTTTAACTGCAGCACCTGTACCTATAGCAGTAAGTATACCCTCTGCACCCATCCAACCAACAGTAGATGCAAGTGTTCCCCAATCACCATCTTCATATGCTTGTCTTGCTATACGCACATCTTCTGGTACATCCCCAAGCCATAATGCTGTACCTGTTACAGGAGCAAATTCTGCACCTGATAGTATCCAACCTGCATCTCTGTAGTTCATACCAGAATCTAACAAGTGTTTAGCAAGCCCTGACCGCAATGGGTTAGGGTCTTGTAATGCCTGTTTAAAAGTTTCCTTTGTACTTTCTAACTTTTCTCTATATAACTTTGTGCTAACATCCACAAACTCTTGCGATTGTGGTTTTGGTATCATTAACGCACGTTGACCACCAGTAATTGCATCTTCTTTTTTAGCTGCCTCTACCATGGCTATGTAGTTTTGTTGTTCTCTATTGGCATCCTCTTGTCTGCGTGTTATTTCTGCCATAACATCACTACCTAGATACTCTATATATTGATTATCAACCATACTAAAGTACTCTTGCAGATCGTCTGCAATAGCTTGTGATTGAGGTTGTGTTTGTTCTAGGTCATCCAGTTTAGGCTCTACAGGTACATCCGTTTGTACAAAAGAACTAGCATCAATTAATATATCATCCTCTTCTGCTTCAATCGGGTCTGTTTCAAACTCATCGAAATCAGAAGGGTTAATAGTATTTAAAGTTCCTTGATTTATATCAACTTGTTGTGTTTCAAACTCATCGAAATCACTAGCATTAAGGTTTTCCATTATGGGTATACACCTACTACTGAAACTAAGGCAGTTCTTAGTGTGCCTTTTTCGTCTACGTATTCTACGGCAGAACCCATATTAAATGTACCATCACGCATACCCTTTTGCACATCTTGTAATGTGCGAGGTTCGGCAGGATTATTTACGTAATAGGTTGTAGAAGTACTTGCTACAGAGGTATTGTTTTGAGTAGCCGTTGCTTCTAGTGTTGTCTGCTTTAGCCTTCGTTCATTTACGTAGTTTCTTTTATCTCTATTTGCAGCCTGACCTACTTGTTTTATTCTACTAAAAAAAGTATCACCTTCTTCTACAAGAGCCTTGCCATCAGAATCTTTAGTCAAATATGTTTCTTTTAAGTTAATATAGTTTTGAGCTTGTAGCTGTATGATAGCTGCTTGATTACCTGTTTTTAATTTTTTTAACTGTGTAGCAGGGTCTACTTCATACAAATCTATATACGGTTTTAGGACTGAATCAAAACTAGTATCAATAATAGATTGTTGTCGTGTTTCATCTAAAAAATCTATAGTGACAGTTTTACCATCTTTATTTGCTTCAGATTTTTCTATTTCTTTAAACGCTTTATACGCTTCTGAAGTTGAATCAAAGGCTTTTTGAGCAAGGTTTTTTTCCTCTGGAGTTTCTGCGTTTTGTATTTCAAAATCAAGCTCAACAAGTCTGGCTTGAAATGTTGTAGCTTTAGTTTTTGCTTTAGGGTCTATTGGTGTAAACCTAGATGCAAATGTTCCTTTACCTAAAACACCTTCTGATATACTTGGAGCATTAGATGCGGAAGGATTATCAGGATCATACGTATGTTTACTAGGGACGTTTGTTTTAGGTAGCGTATATGTAGTAGATGCATCAACTCCTACTGGAAGATTTTGAGCGTGGTTTAACGCATACTTGACTCCTGCTTTACCTTCAGATAAAATATTTTGGACTTGATCAGGTGTGTAGTACAAACTTAAAGATTCTGTTAGTTCTTCCATTACCTTTTTTTCTTCATCACGTTTAGCTTGTTTAGCTAGTCGTTGTCTAGTAGCAAGACTAGTTGCTTCGTCTTGTAACTTTTCCTGCCGCCTACGTTCTTCATCTAAATTATCTGTTAGCTTACTTGCAAATCCTGCACCAAATCCTCCTAAACTAAAAGCCATTATACTCTCCTTGCCATAAGCCCCGTAGGCTCCACCGCAGTTTCGGCTTCCACTACTTCTGGTTCTTCTTCACGTTCTTCTAAAGCCTCTGGTAAACGTTCACGCATCTTCTTCATCGCCAGTGCTATTTTAGTTTCACTAATCTTGTCATCATCAATAGGTTTTTCTATACCTAAATTATACTCTATTCCTGCATCTTCTGCAATGTATGCTAACATTTCTATTATCACAGGCATAGCAAGCATACCAACATCTAATGTATGAAGACCTTGCATAACTGCTGCTGACTGCATAGAGTCTGCCATGATAGTGAGAGGTACACCAAGTTCCATTGTGTCTAACATACCTTCGTACATTTCATCAGATACAAGACGAGGTATGTACCACTCAAGGGCTTGTTCTACTGTAGTATATTGTGGTGGGTTTTGCCAAGGACGTGATCCCAACTCTGCTGTCATACCCATACCGGGAATAGGATAGCTTATCTTTTCTTCAGGAATATCAACCATCTGTTAACTGCTTTCTTGCTTTACGTAAATTTGTAACGTATTTTCTAATACGATCTATGGGTTCACTAGGCGTAGATTGTTTAGGTGAACTGTCTCTTGACAGTAGTCCAAAGGATTTTTCTTTAGCTACAGGTTCATCACCTTCTTTTATACCTAGATTTGTGTATGCTGTATATGCTGGGTTAACGTTCATGTTTTATCCTTAAGTAAAAAATCGTTCCATTGATCTGCTTAATAGGGTATCTTCACCAAAAGGTGTAGTAAACATAGTAGCTATAAGACCTCCCCAAGCTGCTGATGTTTGATAATCTAACTTAGCTTGTGATACATCAGCCGCCGCATCAATGCCTAATTTTTGCAATGCCATTTCAAACACTCTACCACGTTCATTTTCAGCACTGTTCCATGCATACTCCATACTGTCCTGATAGTATGACCATAGATCATTATATGATGTATTAGATATACCTAAAAGATTAGTAGCATTAAGTTCATTGGCACGATTGATTGACGCTGTATCTGCTGTAGCTACTGCTCTACGCCACTGTGCATTACTCTGATCAATAACTAATCTATTCTGCGCATTAAACTGATCACGTTGGTTCATCATTTCAGCAGCAAACTTTTCCATTGCGTTTGTTTCACCTGCATTAAACTGCTCCATTGCATTAGCTTGTGCTGTATTAAACTGTGATACTTGTGATGCTAGGTTAGCAAAGAATTGATTTGTTTGGTTTTCACTTGCAGCGTTAAACTGCCTTGCTGCGTTCTCTGCTGACTGATCATTGAACATTGCTTGTACGACAGACTGTGCATTAAACATTGCTGTTTGTTGACGATTAGATAAGTTGGCTAAATCCATTTGCATAAAGGATTGAGCATTCATAACTGCTGCTTGTTGCCTGTTATTTAAATTAGCTATGTCTAACTGAGACAACGCTGCAGCTTCTGCCATTACAAGAGCCTGTCTGTTACTAAGGTTTGCCAAGTTCATTGTGTTTGCAATACGACTATTTTCTAAAGCAACCTGTTGCTCTGCAGTAAAGTTCATGTTTGCAATATCACTAATCTTACTGGCGTTTATGACACGTGATTGGAATGCCTGATCAAACTCTTGGCCCATAAACCTTGCACGTTGTTCTGCCGCAAGCATAGCACGTTGCTGTCTATTTGACAAGTTCTGCGCTTCAAAAGATGCAAAGACTTGAGCATCAGCTTGAGCAATAGGCAACGCAGATTCCATAGCAGCTTGCATAATGGCCTGTCCTGCTAGACTACTAGCACCCATACCACGTGCTGCCATTTTTTGTATGGCTGCTCTCATAGCACCTGCGGCAAAGGGTGGTGTATTACCACCTTCAAACTGCTGCATAAGACCCTCTAGTTGACCTTGTACAGTAGCTTTATCCGAAGGGGTTGCACTAGCTGCTTGAATTTGTTCTGTAAACTTAGATGCTGTTTCTGCATTAGCTACACCACTAACAAGTTCACCGTCTTCTATCTTTCTTTGCACAGGATTTTCCATTAGGATACCTTTACCCTGTGCTGCATTAAGTTCACTAACACTACTTGATGTAGATTGCTCTGCTTCTACAATAGCTCTTGGATCAACATTACCTTGCTCTGCTTGATTTTCAGCTACAGTTTTAGCTACGTCACTAGATACAGACTTAGCGTCCATTGTCTTAGCATCTGTTACTTTAATATCGTCTGCTTCTTTAGCAGTGGTTAATGTTGTACCTAACTCTATGTCACCTTTTACCTGACCTGCATCATCATCTAATAGTTGATCAGATGTAATTACTGTTCCTACAGGGTCTACCATTGTACCCGAAGTTAGTTCAGGATCAAGAGCACGTTTAGTTGTTAGGTCAGTTATAGGACTACTGCCTATATTACTGTCTACTAAAGTTCCTTCATTAGCTTTAATAACACCACCCTTTAACATTTGAATAGCTTGATTTTTGTACATGTCCATCTGTTTCATCTTGTCAGGGTTTTGATTTAAGTAATCATTAAAGCCCTGCATGTCACCTTGATAGCCCATTGTACCTGCAATTCTTTGCATGGCCTGTGGTTTAAATCCTTTGAATTGTATCATTACCTAGTTCCTAAATATACAAAACCAAACAAACAACCTAAACAAACAATAAATATGGCTACACCTGCTGACCACTCTATTATTTTCTGTTTAATTTCTATTTGTCTGTGCTCATGTTCTCTCTTTTGTTTTCTTAGTTGTGCTTCTATTTCAAGTATCTCTTGCCATTTTGATGGGCCGTAGTATACCGAAATAAAATCCTTTAGTTCTTTTCGCATGGATTCAGCTTTTTGTTTAGCTTGCCATATTTCCATTGCCTGTGCTTCAACGCCACTTCCTAGAGCTTTATACCAAGGTGGTTTTTGGGATTGTCTATCTGCAAAGTCTAGGTCTGCTATTGCACCTGCCCACTGAGAGAGTTGACCACCCATGTCTTGCAAATCACGACCAACCTGTATGCCCTTTTTAATTGCGTTGAAGGCTGCAGTAGCACCAGCTATAGCTGTTACTGGATCAATCATAACTACCCCCTCATTAATTGTGTTACTGTTCAGTGTCCCTATTTGCCATCTTTTCCACTGAGTGACGTATGGCTTTTATGTTTTCGTCCATACGTCCGAGGGTTACGGCTTGGCTTTGCACTACCTTTTCTAAAGCCTCTATCCTTGTTTCGTGCCGTATAAGTTCACGTTGATTATTTTTTATATTATTGTCAAGACTTGATACATACCACACAAGTGCTACAGTTTGACCTACGATAGCCAGTATAAAAGTAATGGGTACAGATTTGCTTAGATGCCAACTATCGGTATTCATTATTTATTCCTTTATTTATTATCATATATCAAACTGAAATATTTTATCGTCATAACTACTTGATACAGCCGCCATAAGAAGATACATTTTACTCCCATCAAACTTAAAAACGGGGCCAGACCCATTACTATTTAACGTGTTTTGGGCAGGGTCTACACCCTGATTAATTTCTATAGATGGTAATTGCCTATCAAAAGAAGCCGTTGTTAAATCCCAAGGCGTAGTAAGGTTATACTGAACAACAGAAGAAGAATTTGCTCTCATACCTACCCACATTCTTTCACCGTTAGGATTAAACCATATACCCCGTTGACTATGGTTAGTTGTAGATTTAGCTGTTGTAAAAGTTCCTGTAGTAACATCCCAAGGAGTACTAAGAGTTATTTGATATGCTTTATTGTAGCCACCAGAACCTGAACTATTTACTGTATATACTTCTTTACCACTAGGAGATATGTACAAACCTTGCACAGATGTTCCTTGCATACCGCTACTAAAAGGCGGACTAAAATTAGAATCTCCCCAATTTAAAGTGCCATCACTAGAGGCGGTGCTAATGTCCCAATTTGTACTTAAATCATATCCTCTAAGGCGTCTGCTATTGTCATAATCTATTGTAAAATATTTACTGCCATCTTCCTTAAAAAATATACCCCCAAAACTATAGCTTTCCTGAGAGCTTGACCGTACATAAGATAGGGTACTTAAATCCCATGCAGTAGACATAGAATATTGATACATGTATTGATAATACCCTGCATACAAATTTAAACCATCAGGAGAAATATAAATACTTTTATTGTTTTGGTTTCCCGTAGGCTCAAAAACTACAGAAGTTTCTGCTGTAGCAGATACCCCTAGCAAATCCGCATCAAAAGCACTGACAATAGGTAAAGTAGGAAATGGAAGCATTATTGTAGTGCCTGTACCGTCAAGGAAGTAAACCCATTTATTTTCGTTACATATATAAAGAAATCATCTCCGTTTGTGGTGGTTAAATATCCTTGGTTTACAAGTTTAGTAAATCCTGATAATGTAACTGTTCCAGCAGATGAATTATTTGTCATTTGAATAACCATAGTATAATCACCTGTTGCTGTAGGTGCAGCTAAGGTAAAAGCACCGCCATTAATAATACGTTTTAAGTTACCACCTGCAGGAGAAGGAGTATATGTACCACTTGATTTAGTACCATCATCATCTGCTGTTGCTGTATAACCAGCAGTAATGTTATCGTCTGTATCTGCTTTTAATATTTCAGCATCTGCAGTTTCTTTACCGTCTAATGCTGTTTGCAAGCCTGATATGTCACTGATACCAGCAGTAACTGCAGTCCACTCAGTGTTCGCATTATCATATTGAAGTAACTGTCCGTTAGAAGGAGACATATTAGTATTTACATCTGTTAAGGTAGACAAACTACTTGCACTACTACCTACTATCCACTTAGATGTACTAGTATCATACTTTAAAATTTCTCCATTAGACGGTACTGAGGCTATATTTACATCAGACAAACCATTTAAACCAATGTCTATGTTTGCCGTTCCATCAAAACTTACACCAGCAATAGTTCTTGCTGTTTCCAAACTAGTCGCTGAGTCAGCATTACCCGTAACATCACCTTCAAGGTTTGCTACAAGAGTGCTTACAGTGTATCCTGTAGCACTTGTATCTACTGTTGTGGAAGAGGTTAGGTCTTGTAAACTATCATTAAATAGTTTCCACTTAGAACTATCACTAGCATCTCTAAATAAACCAGCACGTCTAATAGCACTATTACTATAGTACGTACCAAAGATACCTATATCTAAAGCGTTTGTAGATGTATTAGCTCTTGCTAGTTCTATTAAAGAATCTTCTACAGAAAGGTTAGCTGTATCTATAGTAGTCATAGTTCCCGATACAGTTAAGTTACCACCTACTATAACATTACCTGAAGTTGTTACCGCACCAAAATAACCATGACCCCAAGAAGTACTTCCATCGCCTATGGTACGAGAAGAACTATCAGGAATAATGTTAGAAGCTACTTTTGAATTAAGAACTACTTGATCAGAAGCAGCATCATTGCCTAGTGTTGTGTTGCCATTAACTGTAACGTTGTTAGCGAAGGTTACATTATTATCATTAAATGTAGCGGCTGTTGTTTGGCTTGATCCACTTTTAATTACAAGCTGCCTATTAGAACCTATATTAGAATTAAATGATCCAAAAACAGTACCATTGTCTTTAAGTATTACATCTCCACCATCAGCATCTAAGTTTATATCTCCTGCTGAATCTAAAGTAAGATTGCCACTAGTTAAACTCAAAGTAGTAGTGTCTAAAATAAAATCATCTAGCTCTAGTCTACTTAGTGTAGTAGTCCCTGTAACATCTAAAGTTCCTGCAATTGCTGTGTTACCAGTAGTATCTGCCACGGTAAACTTATCTGTGTCCATAATAAGACCACCATTAAGTGCAGTCTCACCTGCTACCGTTAGCTTATTATCTAAGGTTGTTTCACCTGTAATGTCTACCTTACCTGCAAAATCTACGTCTGCTGCTGTAAACGTAGCTGCTGTAGTTGTACCAGACTTAATAACAATATCATTTGTATTACTATTTTTTACTATGCCACCAATGTCTGCCGTACTTTGTTGCAGTAAAATACCAGAACTAGTACCCCCATTTATAGTTAAGGTCTGACCAGAAGTTATAGTATTGTCTGTTAAAATTATATGACCATTATCTCCTGCATATAAAGTATGTGCCCTAAGAGCACCATCAAAGTAGCCGTCTTTAAACATCTTACCTGTTAATCCTAAATCTACAGTATTAGAATTTTTAGGATATAAACTAGTAGTAGTAGAAACTATGTCTTGTTGCGGCCCTATTACTTCAATAGCCGCACCACCGCCCGTTACAGTAGGATCATGGTTATGTCCATCTACTGAACTAAAGGCATCCTTAATGGCATTAAACTCGTTATCAAGAACAACCGCATCAATAACATTACCGTTATCAATGCTATTATTATCGTCTTGTCTTACATACCCGTTATTTGACATAGTTTTTCCTTATTGTCTGTCATTCTGAGCGAACTCTAACACAGCAGTGTCAAGAGTAAATGTTGGATTAGCTGTATTATCTGCAATACGTAGAGCTACAGTTTTACCTGATCCTATAACATTTGTATTATATATATTATCTAACTCACCACCATACGTAGCTGTACCATAAATAGCATTAGATGCACCGTATATAAACACAGATGTACCTGTTCCTGTAAGTTGTTGTGTTGATGGCTGTACTGTTCCTGCTTCAGCTTTCGCATCAAAATCGTATTTAATATTAAAGTCTAGTGACATTGATCCAGTAGGTTGAGCATACAAAGTCATTTTATAAAATGTTTTTCTTGTTTGTGGGTCTGTTATAGGCATGTAGGGAGATTCATATATAGCTTCTATATTAGCCCCATCAAAGTTAGAGCCTGTGTCCATGATATAAACATACCCATCTTCATTTGAAAATGCTACAGTTTCTATATTATTAGCATACCTACTATCTGCTACTGTTGCTTTTATGCCCTGTGTAGTTGCCCAAGAAAATCCCCCTGCGCCTTGTGCTACATATTTTGTTGCTATTAAACCTTTAGCTACTGAAGCTGTTTCATTTTCAATATATGAAAACAATCTATACTGTGCTTTTTCACGAAGAATAACAGAAGAAAAATTAGATGTTGCGTTTATTAAAGTGTTAGCATCTTTCTGTATTTTATCAGAAGCTACATCTAAAGCAAAATCACCTATACGATCAGTTGCACTTAACAGGCGTAAACCGTCAGGCGCAAGATACATAATGTCACCACCAACTTCTTGTATGGTATTACCGTCTATACATCCTGTTCTAGTTGTAATAGGAGATATAGTATAGTCTGCAGAACTAGAACCTCGTAATGCAGAAATAGTATCTTTAGTAAATATTAAAAGTTGATCCCTAAAAACAATAAGACCTGTTATTTTTTGGCCTACGAGTTTATCTCCACCTAAACCCGCTTCAAAATTATCCACTGTTTCTGGGGCTGAATATACTAACATATTGTTTACAGCATAAAAAGCAGCATTCTTATATATAGCTACGTGATCCGCACCTGATATTGCTGTAGAATTTGCTGAAGTTAAAAATGTAAAAGTATCTCCCGATGTACTGTATATTGCGGGATAATTTGCTCCATCTACAAATATAGTATTGTCATATCCTGAAAAATTGTACTCAGCACTTCTTACTTTACCACCTACTCCTGTTCCTACTCCTGTTGCTACCCCTGCGCTATCTAAAAAAGGTGTCCACGCACTACTTCCACCAGTGTTTAAATAATATTCAGTTCTATTGTTACTATTTTTTCTAGCAGCAATAATTTTACTAGAGTTAATTACTTTAAGAGCTAACGTTGGGCCTGTACCTGCTAAAGCATTTGTAGAATACTTTTGATACCCAAGTATCTTAGAGTAGCCACCCTCTGTATTAGGCTCAAAGTTTTGCAAAATAGTAGCAGAACCAACAGCATTTATACCTTGCTGCAGTTTACTGAGATTAGAAATAAGCCCACCTCTAAACTCTATAGGAAATGTTTGCCATTGGGTTGCCATTAATAGTGAACTCGTGTATCTCTTACATAGTCTGTACGGTTTATATTTATACTACGTAAGTGTTTTATACTTTGTTGAAACTTTACGAAGGACTGTTGTGATGATTGATTGTCACCCCTAAACTGATATGCATAGTACATAGCTCCATCTACAATAACGTGCCTATGTTGCTCTGGTATATTAGGAACATCACTGTGTAGCTCTAGATTAAAACCTAATGTGTAGTATTCGTATATTAATTCGTATGCTTTATCTGGGGAAGGGTATACAAGTATTTCTCTGCTAGGTGCACGGATTATATATCTAGGAACACCTCTTATATCAGTACTTGAGTTATACTCTATATCAGCATGTTTGTCAAGATATTCTTCGTATGTCATTGGTTTTAATTTAATAGTATCTACATTTAATGTAGCATCTCTTTTTATTCTAAAGCTATTCATGTTTACAGTTTTACTGTCTGTAGGTAATCCATACCTAACTTCACCTGCTAGTAAAACTTCTGTTTCTTCTACGTGATTCCAAGGCCACTCAAACTCTTCATGGTGTATGTGTCTAATAGAAGAGTTAATAGCTTCTTTAGCAAAGCTATAAAAACCTGTAGCCGCAGCAAAATTAGCTGTGCTTAATTCTACTTCATTTAACCTTTTGTTAACATCATTAACTAAACCCAAGAAGTCATACGCCATATTTTATTTCTCCCTAATACGTAAAAATATAGATCGCTCGTATGTAAGGGAACTAGCTGTAGTTATACCACATGTTATTTTATAACGTAGGTTGTTAGTTCCTAAAGATAATCGTATAGTAGCTACTGTATTTGTATTTGTTCCTGTAACAAACTGTAAGCCATTAACAGTATCCGCATCTGCTACTTGCGTTTTTACATCAGAAGCATTATCAATATACCATGTAACAGAAGCAATAGTATCTGTGCCTAAAAACCTAGACCAATCTACACTGTAATCTATTGTTTCATCTTTATCTTTATCGGGCCACTTATATGCCATGTAGTTTCCTCTATGCTGCTATGAATACTGTTTTAGCACGTGCGTCTTCTGCTAGTATGTGTACTGTACGATTTTCTTTTTGTATGTACACAGTATTTACTGAACTTAATGTGTGTAAAAATACAACATTGTTTTCTTTCTGTACAGTAACATTATAATCTGTATCCTGACCTAGGATATACACTACTCTTTGTTTACTGTAATCTTTTTGACTGTAATCAGTAGAGTTCTCTACTATTGTAACTGTACCGACAGAGCTTGTCAAGCCATTTAATGTTACAGGTACAGTTGTATTAATACTTACAGACTGACCTGTTAAATTAAACGAACCCCCACTTACAGGTCTACTTGTATTAAATACCGTATCTTGTCCATTGACACTAAAAGTAGCTGCAGCAGGTATAATGCCCGGTAGATACTCTAGTGTAGCAGTTTGTCCTGTTAGAGTAAAGGAACCAACTTGTGCTAGTTCAGATATTCCTCTGTCAATTTCTTGACCTTCTAGTGTAAATACACCAGTTTCTGGGTACAAGTTAAGCGACTTAACAAAGTCTGTGTCTTGACCTGTTAATGCAAAGCTGCCTGTATTAGCACCAATAGCTCTTATTAAATCAACACTTTGACCTGTAGTTGTAAAGCTACCTTGATCTGCTGCTATGTTTAGTTGAGCATTAACATTTGCAGCTTGTCCTGTGTAAGTAAACTCACCTACCTGTACTGCACCTGTTACGCCTACTACAAGAGTCTGTCCTGTTAGGCTAAATGTATTTGCATCTACAGATATAACTCTGTTAATATTTAGATCAGAGTCTTGGCCTGTTACGACAAACGTTTCACTTACTATACTCTTTACTACAGACTTAGTTAGACTTACATCTTGTCCTGTTAAAGAGTAGCTATTGCTTTCGACAATCTCAACAATGTCAGCATTAGCATCTTGACCTGTAAGTGCAAACGTGCCTGTGTCTGCAACAAGAAGCTGTACTTTTCTAGGATCAGCATCTATGCCAGTTAAAGTAAATGTACCTGCGTCTGCTGTAACATTAAGCTCTGCAGATACACTGGCATCTTGTCCTGTTAAGGTAAAGCTACCAGAAGCTACATCTATACTACGTACAGAATTAGGTGTAGCATCTTGTAGTGTGGAAGTGTAGGAACCTACGTCTGCAGGGAATATAATACTAAATACAGAAGTCTGTCCAACTAGTGCAAATGTACCTGAATCAACAGGATGTTCTATGCTATTTACACTATCTTGACCTGTGAGGCTAAACGAACCTGTAGCTGCTGTAAGTATTTGACCTCTGATGAGATCATCTGCAGCTTGTGCTGTAGCGGTAAATGTACCCGCATCTACAGATAGAACACTGTCAATGTTTAGTACAGAGTCTTGACCAGTAAGAGTAAAGCTACCGTGAGTTACATCTACACTACGTACAGATGTTAGAGTAGATGCTTGACCCGTAAGTGCAAAGCTACCACTGGCTGCTGTAATTTGATATACAATACCAATGGCCCCATCATCAGCAAGTGGAGCAGCCGCTAATGGGGAGAAGCCAAGCATGTGTTACTCCTTACGTTGAATACTGGTAAACTGCATCGCTGTCTAAACCTACAATGTACATCTTCGAGCCATCTGATTTAAACGAAATGCCAACAGGAACTGCTTCTTGAGTAGATACGCTGAAACTTACATTGTCGTAAGAAGCTGTGCTTAAGTCATAATTTGTTGACAAAGAATACCTATACACATTGTCATTTCCAGCACCAACAAAAAACATCTTGTCTCCAGAAGGATTAAAGTAAACGCTCTCTGGGGTATTATCTACGGTGGCTACATTTATGCGAACTGAACTATACGAGCTAGTGCTTATGTCATATGCAGTACTTAAACTTAACTCATAGATGTAATCCGATCCTCGACAAGGAATATAATACTTAGTTCCATCGCTGTTAAAAAACATACCAGAGGGAATAGTTATATCTGTTGGCAACGCATAAGAAACACTATCATAACTTGCAGTAGATATATCCCACGCAGTTGACAGCGAATACTGAAACACGTCATCTAAATAAGAATCAATAATATACATTTTAGAACCGTCTGGCTTAAATGTTATTGCTCTGGGATCAGCTGCCTGTGATGAGGTGTCAAACGATTTATTTTCATAGCTTGCAGTAGATAAATCCCATGCTGTCGATAAACCATATTGAAACAATGTATCAGCAGTTAAGTCTAATATGTAAAACTTTGTGCCATCAGGTTTAAAAAACATATCTATAGAAACAGACGACTGAGAAGAAATGTCAAAACTAACACTATCATAGCTTGCGTTAGCTAGGTCAGGGTCAGTCCAAGATGCGTATGGGTCTACTGTGGAATACTGGTAAGTGGCACCGCTGCCATTAGGATAATAAGCATTGTATGCTTTGGAGCCATCAGACTTAAATTCCAGACCTGTTTGACAATCCTCATTCAGACCAAATGATATATTGGCATAGGAAGCGGTAGAGATGTCAAAGGCAGTAGACAGATTAAATTGAAAGACACCCCCAACACTACTGCCAGATGCTTCAGTAAAGCTAATATACAACTTATCGCCAGTGGGCGTAAAATAAAGGCCGCTTACTTGGTCCCCATAAGTATTTAAACTTGTGATTGATTTGTTGTCGTAAGAAATACCCGACAGCGTATAAGCCGTTGACAAGCTAAACTGCCATACAACATCGACGTTGTAGTCTGCAACGTAAACCTTTGTACCATCGTCGTTAAAGCGGATAGACGTGGGTTCTTCTGAGGATGAAGGCCATGAGGAAAACGATGAGTTATCATAGCTTGCTGTACCCACGTCAAAAGCCGTAGATAAGCTGTACTGAAATATGGCTTCGACCCCTGACCCAAGCATAAACATGCGTGTACCATCAGCGCTGAACGCAATGTCTCTTGGCTGCGTTTCTTGAGCCGCAACAGAAAAACTTGTGTCGTAACTAGATGTGCTTAAATCCCATGCAGTGCTTAGATCATATTGATGTATGCTATCACTGCCTATATCCCCAATCCAACAACGTGTCCCATCAGACTTGAACCTAAATATAGTTGCGCTGCTCGTTATTTCACTACCGCCTTCTTGGTTTACAGACACACTATCATAAGTTGCATAAGCTAGGTCAGGGTCAGTCCAACTAGACCCTGCTTCCCATATCTTAGTGCTGCCAACGTAAACGGCAGATACGGTTGTGCTTCCGACAGCTATATTACTGAAGGCGGTAGAGCCAAGGTATGCTGTCTGCACCATTGTTTATCCTGTCACAAAGTAAATCGTGTTGGCGTCTGGAGAGGACGGCAGTGCTGCCACTACAGCAATCTTGTAGCCACCAATGGCAACGTAGCCACTGGTAGCCGAGATGTCATTCGTCTGGTGATTTATCGTGAGGCTCATAAGTTATACCGCCGTTGATCCATCCATGTCATCTTGAGCCATGACCCAAGCATAGCACTTATCTACAAAGGCATCACCCGATGCAGCTTCAATATCTGTGAGGTTTGCGTTGTAACGTTTAAAGTCTACCTCACGAGTATCATCTGTGGGTGAGCTTGTAGCATAAGCTGACAAGTCAATCATAACTGTAAACTTTGGGTCTGACCCACGTTGACGTGACACAGCCGCTGTCACGATGCGGTAGTAAGCATTATTAAAGGCGATACCATACTGGCTTGCCCCTTCTGCGATGTTGTGTTGTATAGCCATCTGATTTCTCCTTCTAGGCGTTAATACGAATTATAGATCGTTTCTGATGATCTTAATGTGCATACCCACTTTACATTGGAAGATGCTGCACCCGTTACTAGAACACTTAATGCTCCATTCGTTGTATCCGCAGCTAAAGCAAGTCCCCAAGAAGGAGTATTATCTATAACAGTAATTGCGGAATTAACCAAAGTTGTAGTGCTTGCTGCACTTTCCCTTCTAATTAAACCTTCTACTTTCCACGCTGCACAGTTTGTGTCAGAAGCATTGCCTTGCCCCCTTGCTACAATCATTCCATCAAAAGCGATAGCACCGTAAGAAGGAACAACAAGTTGATTGTCACTACCTGCCGTTCCTAGTGATTGAAGGGAACTGTCCGATGTAAGCGTACCTTGCGTATTATTGGCGGTTCGACCATGAATAACGAGCATACCCGTTTGGGCATAACCCTCCGTAACTAAAGAGCCTGTGCCGTGAACAAATTGGCCTTTTGCGTTACAGTTACTTCTTGCGCCTAGAGCCACGCCATAATTTTTACCACTTAGAACTCTAGCACCAGAACCTATAGCAACCCCATTATTTGAGTTAACTCTAGCTTGACTGCCTAGAGCAATTGCTCCACTGGCTTGAGCGCCATAAGAGGAGGCACTGTTTCCTATACCTGCCGCAAAACTATTAGAACCTGTCGCCCTAGATGCCCCAAGAGCAACAGCCCCAGTACTACTAGCTAAGGCATTATTCCCAACAGCAAACGCATGTTGTGCCGTTGCTTGAGCACCATAACCAAAAGCAATACTATAATTAGCAGTAGCCTTAGCTTGACCTGCTCCTGCAATAGCCATTGTACCAGTAGCCCCATAACTAGAGCTATTTGTACCTAGGTGTATACTATGATTATAACCAGTACCTCCTGCGTAAGAATTGCCAATGGCGGTACTTGATGTACCTGCTACTACGGATCTTTCACCAATACCGATTGCATCCGTACCAGTTACATTTGGAAGCGTAGAACTTCCCCCATAATTCTCTTTAACAAGGTTTAAACTACCACCACCACCAATTGCTGTGCCGTTTAAGAGTAAGTTTGTACCATCAGAACTTAGTGCTATGTCTGAACCGCTGCCCGTATGTTTTATATTAATAGCGCCCATTATGCGTATGTAACCTCCGATGTGTGAACCGTTGCTACCCAACGAATATCTGTTGAAGCTGCACCCGTGACTTCAATTTTCAAACAACCGTTTGTGGTATCTGCGGATAAAGCTAAAGCCCATCCTGTAGGTACGTTAAACTCATCTATTGTTGATTTAATTAAGGTTGTTGTACCTGCGTTAGCCTCTCTACGAATAGCACCTTTAAACTCCCAAGCACCTACATCAGTACCGTCTGCTGCTTGCTGTCTAGCAATACACGTTCCAGTAAAGAAATAAGCTGAGTTGTTGGGCAAGACTACTTGGTTTGTAGTATTTGGTGAACCGTTAATAGATGTTAATGCTTCAGCAGTGGCATCTGTTGTATCTGATCGCAAAACACGCTTGGCTGTTTGTGCATCGCCTCTGCTAGAAAAATCACCACTGGCCCATACGTCTTTACCATGATCATCATTGGTATCAGCATCGTGTCCACCTGCTCTTGAATAACTAGCTAACGCACGATTATTGCGACCGCCTCCTATAAAGGAATAGCCCCCTTCTGCTTGGTTCATCCAGCCGCCTACGACAGCAGCTTGCCCACTGGTAACTAGATTACTATCACCGCCCCAACATAAGGTATCAGTTGCAGTAGCTTTATTAAGATAACCACCTGCCATACTATAAGAGCCACTAGCACCATAGCTAGAGGATTTGTTTGTAATAGCTGCTGCAAAGCTGTGAGTACCCGATGTACGGCTATACGGCAAAGCTGTACTGTATAACCCTGCTGCTCTTGATGAATGCCCTAAAGCTGTTGCAAAATTTGAAGTGCTTTCAGCCTGAACACCAAAAGCACTACCTTGGTATCCCGCAGAAGCATCGTAACCAACGGCTGTAGCCCATACGGCGGTAGAAGTAGTATTATAACCTATAGCTATATGACCATAAGTAGCAGTAGCATTATGCCCAATGGCGATTTGATAACTTTCTGTAGTAGAGCAATCTGCAAGACTACCAATAGCAATTGAACTTGTTCCATTTGCATTTGCACCTGAACCAATAGCTATCGACCTTGTTCCGCTTGCGGTGGGGTTGGTTGAGCTAGTAGTTTCAACAGCATAAAGGTCTGCACCACCGCCACCACCAATGGCTGTTCCGTTTAACAGAAGGCTAGTGCCGTCCGACGATAGAGTAATTGCACTGCCTGAGCCTGTGTTGTCTAAATTAACCGAACCCATTTAATAAATTACCTCCGTAGTATTCACGGTTGCCACCCACCGAATGGAGTGTGATGCCTCACCTGTTACTGTGATTGCCACCGCACCGTTTGTTGTGTCTGCTGAAAGAGCAATACTCCAGTTTGCAGCGCCTGTGCTTTCACTGATTTTGTTGATGTTGTACGAGCCAAGGGCTGTCGTGGAGGCACTTCCCGCCCTCACCGCTCCACCTTTGATTTCCCACACAGCGAAGTCGTTAGTGCTTGAGCTATCTTCACGGGCAATAACTGTACCTGTAAACCCATAACAAGAGTTATTAGGCAGATTAACTTGGTTATCAGATTGAACGCCACCGTTGTTGCGAGTTGTTAAAGCCTCTGAGGTCGCATCGGTGGTATCCGCACGTAGAACATATGTTCCTGTTTGAGCGGAGCCTTCAGTACTGCCAAACCTTCCAGACGCATAAGAGTATTTCCCTTGACTTTCAGACAGCGCATATTCACCGAAAGAGGTCGCTAGATAAGCATTTGAGGTACTGTTTCCCACGGCAATTGAGTTTGTTCCAGATGCTGTACTAGCATATCCCAAAGAAAGTGACTTGGAACCAGATGCGTATGCGCTTGGCCCAAGTGCGATTGAATCACTTGCGGTGGCTCTTGATTGCAACCCAATTGAGATTGCAGCCCACCCCGTAGCCCCGTATGCTGCATTACTATTACCAATCACGGCCCCAAAGGATTTATAACCTGACGATAATGTATCTCCACCCAGTGCTACACTTTCTGTGTTGGACGCAATTGCATTCGTTCCGATAGCGACTGCATTTGTTCCACTCGCCGTAGGTGTCGTAGAACTAGAAGCATTATCTCTATAAAGGTCAGGGTCGCCACCACCGCCGCTTACAGTAGCAAAAGATAAGGCTCCAGAGCCATCAGTTTGAAGAACCTGATTGGCGCTTCCGTCCGCCGTGGGAAGAGTATAGGCACCAGATACTTTGACTTGCGCAGTGCTTGAGCCGAGAGCAATTTGCTTGTCGGCTGTGGTGACTGCTTGGTAGCCAAGGGCTACACCGTTGTCGTGCAACGCACCGTAACTGCTTGAGTTAGTACCTATAGCACCTGCCAGTGAGTTTGAGTTAGTTGCGTAAGAGTTAGCAAGACCAACAGCATATTCGCCATAAGACCTTGCATTCCGACCCAAGGCTGCTCCCCCTGCGCCATATGCGTATGCACTTGTGCCGAGGGCTATTGAATTTGTTGCAGTGGCGTATGCGCCATTGCCAAGGGCCGTTGAATACAGCCCTGACGCAAGCGAACCTTTGTGTAACGCCATGCTCTCTGAGCCTGTGGCTGATGCCCCTGAACCAATCGCCACGGAGTCTGTATTGGTAGATTTAGCTAGCTCACCAATCGCAATACTGTTAGCACCAGTAGCACCATAGCTGCTTGTGTTGTTAGCTATAGCTGCCGCAAGACTGTCTGCACCAGAGGCGTAACTATCAGTAAGGGCTGTTGCTTGACTTCCTGCAGCCACCGCTTCTGAACCTATTGCAGTTGAGCCAGAGGGGTTTCCAGAGTTATCAGCGTTGTACCCGATTGCGGTGTTGTTATCTGTAGATGCAACAGATCTACCTGCTCGGTATCCTATGCCAACGTTATAATCGCCAGTTAGCTTATTTAGGTTTGATCCAGTCGCAGCATTAAGACCGATACCAACATTACCAGAACCTGTCGTTACGAAACGACCTGCGTTTCTGCCATACAAAGTATTAGAGCTACCTGTTGTTATATATTGCCCTGATAAAGCACCAAATGCAACATTTTCAATACCTGTCGTTATGTCACCCAGAACATCACGACCAATGCCATAATTGTCAGTTGTTGTGTTGCTAACGCATGGGGTCAGGTCGTTTAGGTCAGTAGCACCGCCACCTGAAGCATCTGCAAAGGTAACAGCACCTGAGCCATTTGTAGTCAGCACTTGACCGTTAGTACCGTCAGCCGTTGGTAAGGTGTAGGCATTGTTTACATTGACTGTGCCTGTCGTTTGAATACCACCTGAGTAAGTTTCTAATTTTTTACTCCCTGAATGAAACACCTCCATTTGAGAGGCAGATAAAGTCATCAAACTTGTTCCAGAAGCATTTTTAAACTTAATCTCTTGGCCTTGAATATTTAAATGGCTTGAACCACTTTCAGTGATATAACTTGAAGTGCCGTCAGTATAAATTTCTAGCTCGTTACCTCCGCTAGAGCCGAATTTTACTTTAACATTATCGTCAAACTCAACGCCTGTTGCGCCGCCAATGTTACTGCTAACAAAAGAATAACCTAAGCTAGTCCATGCAGTAGAGCCATCACCAATTTTTAACTTGCCTGTATCAGTTTCATAACCTTGCTCACCCTGAGAAAGTGTGGGGTTACTGCTAGTCCAGTTAGAGGCAGTATCTCTGCGTAATTGTATTTTGTTTGCCATTAGGCAGAACCCCCATTAATATCGCCCAGAGTAGTGTCGTAGGTAGAAGCTGCTGCACCACCGTCAATAAGCCTATCTATAATATCATCCGCAGTAGCGGTTACAAAAACCTTTGCGTTACCAGATAAGTTAATAGCATTATTGGAGTTAGAGCTTTCTGTAACCACCCTAGTTAACGTTGTGCCTGATGCAGTATATACACCAGTTCCTATCTCAAAAGCTGTAGAATCTTCAATCGTATATCTTACAGTAGTACCATCAGTCACCCCTGCAGAAGCAAAACTTTGATAGCCAGACTCAGCGCTGCCCAATGTTATTGTGCCAGTACCAGTAGTGCTAGTTCCCATTTTTGCTCTATTTACAAGAGTGACCATTAGTTAAATCCTATGTAAGTTGGATTACACCATTAGTAGCATTAAAGTCTACAGTAAAGCTATCGCCATCATTTAGTGTAAGAGATGAGCCATAATCATAGTAACCAACAATAGGATCAGCAGGTGATGTTACTGTATCATCATAAATATAAATATAACGGAATGGGCCAGTTGAACCACCCGTAGATGTTAGTGTAATGTCAGAAAGAACTAACTTATATGTACCACTTGCCTGTGCAGATGAAGTAGTTGTAATGTTACGAGAAGATAGGTTTCCGTATGCTACCTCTGTTACATTACCAATAACACCATTACCATCTGTTGCAGGGTTAGGTGACTCAGATGCAGGTGCTGTATTAGACAGTGCAACTACAAACTGATCGGACTCTAAGTCCATATTATGAACTGCGTTCTTAACGAAGTCATTTACTTTATTAAACGATGCCATTTTATTTACTCCTTATGCAATACGTATTATGGCGTTAGATGCGTCTGCTGTGGGAAACTGTATTGTAAAATCCCCATTGATAGATTTTTTAGTACTACCAAAAGCTATTACAGCAATAGCCCTATTAGACTTAGATGAGTTATATATAATACACCCATCAGCAGAAACAGTTACAGATGACCATGTTGTATTGTCATAATCGACTATAGCTGTAGTACCACTTAATGTGATAGTAGGATTAGCAAGAGTATTACCCGTTGCTGTATATCCTGCCCCTATAGCTTCGTCGGAATTTCCTGTAACGTCTGAATAATTAGTTGTACTTGCATTATACGTACCTGTTGGAGATACTTTAATTAATGCAACCTTTATTGTGTCGGTGTCCAAATCATGTGTACCACCAAGCAGTTCTTGTTTAAATGTGTTACAAACTGCTGTTGTAATTCCCATGTTTAAACCTTTTATAAATAAGTGGGCCACAATTAAGCAGCCCACTTAAAGTTTTAAGATTACGCCAAGTTATACTTAGCAGTAACTAGCGCCTCTGGACGCAAGATTTTGCGACCATATAGGTGCATACCACGAACAATGTCAGCAAAGCTGTCAGGATCACGGTAAGTTTCAGTCTTGTTGATCTGCTCGGCAGTAGCAACGGCTGAACTGTGACCAGCAACGATAACACCGTAGTTAGTGTTTTGGTTAGCTGTTCCAGTAGTAGCGGGGCCAGTACCTACAGATGGCAGGTTGTTTGAAACATACACGTTAAAGCCGTGGAAGTTGTTAATAACCAAACCGTTTTGTAGACCAGAACCACCGAAGTCTGCATTCAAGAAGCGTGAATCTTCATCACGAAGAACTTCCATCATCACTGGGTCAATTACGATCCAACGACCTTGGGTGTCTACGTTTTGAGAATCCAACAAACGACTCATACGAGCTACAACCATTGCGGGTGAAGCTGATGCAGTTGGTAGTGCTGTAGCACCGGGCAAACGTGCAGCAATTGGAATTGAGTGGTCGGCAGCACTAGAAGTAGTGATATTACCGAAGTCACCCTTTTTCAATTTATTAGCAGCAAGCAATTCGTCGTTACCTGCAGACGAGTTTGCTTTAGTGCCGTTAACTGTGTCGTTTACTACACCTGCGTTTGCGTGAAGCGCAGACTGTTTGTAACCTGACAAGTAGCCAAGAACGTCTTGGTCATATTGATCAGCCAAACGATACGCAGCACGATCACTTGCAAGACTTTGGAAGTTGACGTGCGAATGAGCTTCTTCAATGTCATCAATCTTGAAAGCAAAATAGTTAGCTTTGTCGATTGTCAATGAGAAGTCGTTATCACTAAGGTCTTGAGTTGCGATAGTTGTACCACGTAGGTACGCTGTCACAGAAATTTCAGGTTCCTTAATGATTTTTACTGAGTCACCCATTTGGGCGATTTCTCCGAAATAATCAGAGTTAGTAATAGCTTCAGATACTGCAGATTTGCGAAATGCAAGTTGCACCTGTTTGCTATAAATGACGGGCGAGAAGTTACCATTAGGTAAGTTTGAATAGCCCGAAGCCTTTCCAAATGCCATTTTAATTACTCCTTTAGCATAAAGATACAGATGCAAACCTTCAATTGTTATACAGAGGCTAACTCTATTAGGGTGCACTATTATAAGCATTGGCCTATGCTTAATCAAGTGGGCCATAAGACATTAGGTTGTCCGAAAGCGTATTGTTGTTTGCGTAGGATAGTTAGGGTATAGTGTGGGTAACTATAATAGGGCCACACTATACGATTGTACACATAGTTATACCAGAATATTTCTACATGTCAATAGGTTTTATCGGGCAGAACCCGACATATCGTAAATAAATTTGCCTGTACGGATAGCTTCCATAATGGCATCAGCAGATTCTTCGTACTGGTGAGGTGTCATACTGTTAACGTCACTCTCTTTAAATACACCAGCTTCACTAGCTGTATCTGGCTGACTTCTACTATTACGACTGTTTACTGATCGTGCCGCATCCTTTGCGTCACTAGTCTTTTTAGGTTTAATGTTCATGTCTGCTTTATACAAATCAATTGCTCTAGCAGCAGAACGAGAGTCATGGTCATTTTCATATAGAGCATCTTGTACCCATTTAGGTTGCTCTTCTGCCCAAGTATGAAAGTCATCACTGTCACGAATTTCACCAAAGTCAGGATGAATTTTCATCAATTCAACTTCAGCTTTCTCACGAGATGCAGTAGCTTTCATCTCATCAATTTCTTTTACACGATCTTCTAATCCAGCAGCTTGTTCACGTGCCTTTTTAATTGCAATAGTTTCTACAATAGCTGCTACATCTGGATACTGTGTAGCCCAAGCCTCAATGTCTTCGTCAGACTTAGGTAGTTTAATTTCTTTTTGGGTTACTTCTTTAAGTTGCTTTTGAACCTCATTAAATTTTTCTTCCCAAACTTTTTCTTTTTCCTGCATGTGGCGGCGAAGATCACCATAACGCTTTTTAAAACTTTTTTCTTCTGCAGTAGCAGGTTCAGCTTCTTGAGGCTCTTCCTCTTTAACTTCACCCTTTTGTTCCGCAATAAGTTGTTCTAGTTCCTCTTCTTCTTTTTTAATTTTTTCTTCATTGCTGTATTTACGATTTGCAAATGCAACTTTCTTTTCAGGCTGTACTTCTGAAGCCATAGTATTAGTATCGGACATTATGTTTCCTTAAACTGGGGCCACCGTAGCCATGTTGGATGGGGGATGAGTAGCCAGCATATCTAGCATTTAGTATCGGGTTGCTAGTCCACCCTTCTTTTTGCCGAATTGTTTTTTAATCCAGCCACCAAGACCACCAGACTCATCTGTTTTCTTTGCAGATATTTTATCTTGTGGGTCTTTTCCTGTTTTTTCTATATCGTTTTGTCGTCTATTAGCAGTAAGAATAAAGTGTTGGGCTAATGCAGGATCACTCCTAGCCATATTCTTTTCCCATTCAGCAAGGTGCTCATTAAAGTTTATTTCTGTATTAGGGTTAGACTTATCTAGCCTATTACTTTTTGAGCCTGTATCTCTTTTAGGTTTAGCTGCCTTTTCTTCTTTTGTTTCTGTTGTATATTTTTTACCTTTATAGGTAAATGTTTTTTTACCTTCTCTTTTATTACGGGCAAATGCTTCACTAAATGTTTCTGTTCCACCTTTTTCTTTAGGGTCAAATGCTTTATCTATGTCTCTACCCTTGCCTGTAGAAACAACACCACGTCCTTTTTCTCCTACAGGCATTGTAGCATAAGAAGGTGCTGTGTCAACTGGTTCTTCTGTAGTAACTAGTGGTGTAGGTCGTGCAGCTAGTGCCTTTCTTTTAGCCATAGATTTAGCATCACTAAAACTTCTTAGTGGTGCAGCAACAGGTGCTTTTGTAGGTGTAGCTGTTGCAAAAGGACTATCTACGTCAATACCAAGAGCCTTAACTTGATCAGTAACAGAAGGTCTAGATTTAGGCCGTAAAGATGTTTCAACAGTTTGTGACACGGGTGGTGCAAGTTCAAGTACATCACTACTATCACTTACTACTTTTTTTGCATTTGCAATTGTGGCATCAGTATCTTGATTTAGTACTCTGTTTTGAGCCTCTGGACTTAATAGATTTAATGCTTGTTCCTGTAGTGAAAGTGGTTGCTGTGATGCTATATATTCTTTTGTTGATCTCGTATCAACGTCTGCACTAGGTAGCATAGAAATACCGTCTTTTGTAAATACACCAGATTCTTGTGGTGCATCATAACGATCAAATGCAGAAATTGCAGCTACTCCCTCTGATGTATCTGGTACTACTCGTGGTGTTGTACGTAATTGTGCTGTTCCTTCTGCCATAACATATGGATCAAATGATTCTGTATAAGAAGGTGTACCTGTATCTGTATCCATATACTTAGGCACAGTAGAAAAACTAGGTGGTACAGGGGCTAGTTGCATATCCGTAGTTACTACATTTGTTTTTCTAGGCGGTGCATTTACTATAGATTCAACAGGTTGTGTTGTTGTAGGCTGTTGTCTATATTGACTAGCTGCATCTAAACTACCTACATATGCATCAGTAACAGGTGCAGGTTGTTGTGTTAGTTCTACCTGTGGTGTAGCCGACCCATCACCATAAAATGCCTTACGAATTTCTGGCAAATCCTTGCGATACTTTTCATCTGCATCTGATACAAAATTAGGGTCATTACTTGCTACATCATAATCACCGCCTGTAAAACTGTCTCCCCCTTGGCCTGAAGCCAATCTTTGTCTTAAATAATTACTTGCGTCTGTTGTTTCTGCAGGTTCAGGGGCGGGAACAATATCTTGCAATGCTCTTTGACTAGCTTGCATTTGAGCACCAGTAGATGTATAATTCTGTTCTTCAACAGCGGGTTCTTCTGCAACAGGACGTGCTCGTGATCTAGGTGAAACTTCTACAGCACCACTTTGTACGTTTGCATTGACAGACGCATTTACCTGTTCTTCAGGTACACCAAGTACACTAGCAACCCCGTCAATAATAGGGTCGAGGAAACTTAACATACCAGACTTAGTTAACTCTTCTTTTGCAGCAGTAAGTGTAGTTTTATCTTCTGCAGATAAACCACCTTTAGCAAGGGCAGCATCAATAGCAGCTACAATATTTTTATCTTGATCTCTCATCATAAGATTACCAACTAGACCTACTGGCCCCATTAACATCATAGCACCTTTTGTTATTAGTCTAGCTGTTCCTGTAACACTACCTAGTTCATCAACCAATTCATCTGTAGGCATAGCGGCCCAATCAGTAGGCTTTGGTGGTTGTGGCTTTAAAAAGTCTGGTACTTCATATTTATCTTTTTCTTGTGCTTGAGATATTTCATTTACTTTAGATGCCACTTCATTTGTATTAGCAGAAGAATCTTCTCCTGTGTATAATGTGTATCCTTCTGGGATTGGAAATACAGGTGAGTCACCTATAAAGGGGATAAGAATATTTTCACCCTTTTCGTTGCGGTAGTCTTTAAATGATATTTTACCCTCACCCATAACACCACTAAAATCTAAATCAATAGGTTGTGGTTCTTCTCTTTCTGGCAATAATCTACGTGTAGTTTTAAACACAGGCTGTTGAGCATCTTGATCTGTTGGTTGTGTGTACGTAGGTTGCGGCTCAGTGCGTCTAGCTGTAGTTGGACGAACAACAAATCCACCATCTTGCATCTCTAGTTCTTCACCCGTATCACCAGAAACCACAATAAGATCAGCCACAGTAAACGGCATATCGTCAGGCATAGTGGCTTCATCACCATTACCCATTTGACCCATAGCTTCCATACGTTTCAAACCCATCTTAGCTTCTTGACGCATTTGCATTAATTTATCTAAACCAATATATCGTGTTACATCTTCGGGAAAAACAAACTCACCTTCACTGACCATAGCAGGTACATCGTCACGAACACCCTTTTTAGTTCCACCAATAGGAACTTCATTTCCAGATACTTCGTCTACTTCGCCACCCTCATCTTTAAGGCCACCGTCTTCAAAAAGTTCCATTTGTTGTTCTAGCATTGGTTTTCCTTTAGTTGGATTTTAATACTTCATCTCGTAGTAATTTTAATCTACGCAACTGATATATTGCACCTTGTGCTCTATACATAGCAATACTGTTATCTGATTGTTCCATAGCACGATGCTGCTGTGCTATAACAGTATCTAAATACTTACTGAACTGGTCCCATTGCTGATGGTTGTTCACTAGCCCCTTGAGGTTGCTCAACTGCTCCTTGCTCATTTCCACTAAATCCTTGTTCCTGTGGTACTGGAGCTTGCCCTGTACCTATAGTGCCACCACCTGCACCTGTTGGGTCTGCTGGATTTGCACCTGCTGGTGCTTGTCCTTCAGGTGGTTGCTGCTGCTGAAAGCCCTTCATAAGTTCAGCTTGAATAGCTGCTTCATCCATATTGTTAGTTACTTTGTCAGGGTCAAGGTCAAGAGACTTTGCAATCTCTCTAATAATATACTGGAATTTTGCAAAAGGTGCAAGTGCTTGATTAGAAGATATTTGCATAAACTGCATCAAGCGTTGACTGCGTACTTCATTAGCCATAAGGCTTTCTGTACCACGTGCCTTTACTTCTAAGTCTCCTTTGATGTTGGGATCAAAGTCAAACTGCATATTAAATCTAAACAGACCTTCACCAAGAGGCCGTAATAGATAGTCATCTACATTCTTAATAACGTTCTTAATACCGCCCTGTGCAGCACCCATAAGCATACTAATACCAGAAGCGGTACGGCCTACACCAGAAACACCTGTTTGTCCGTGCGCAAAAGATGGGAAGCCTGTAGACTCATCTGCCAGTACTCGTGCCTTATCAAATAGCTGTAAATTTTCTGAAGCAACGTTAGGAAACTTAGTGCCAAAGATAGCTTGGCCCGGTGCTCCACCCTGTCTTCTAAATACTTTGCCGGGGTATACTGACAGGTCTTGGCCCGGTACTAAGTTAGTTTCATCTACTTCAATTAAAAGATTACCAGATAATACAGCATTGTCAACTGCCATTCGCATAAACCCATTCATAAG
>Ga0209645_1000224_pt1 | contig 30167 bp, 37 predicted proteins | sample ETNvirenome_6_30_FD_184070 | JGI IMG/M metagenome (GOLD analysis project Ga0209645, IMG submission 184070) | Marine viral communities from the Pacific Ocean - ETNP_6_30 (SPAdes) (version 2) | ecosystem: Environmental > Aquatic > Marine > Oceanic | place: Pacific Ocean | collected 2013-06-19
TATTATTCAATGTATTAAATAAGCAAATAAACGAGTTTGACCCCGAAGCTCCTAAGTATGATCCATCCTTAGTTGGTACTACTAAAGTAGAAAATGTAAATGATGGATATACAAATATATATAGAGCAGTATTATCCGATATAGGCGCTCAAGACCCAATGTTCAATAACTTGGCTCCTACATTGAGAAAGCGACTTATTGATGATTATGCAATAAGGCTTAATGGTATGCACCATCATTTCATAGACAATATGCCTAGTGACCTTAAGGATAATGAAAAGGACGAATTGGCAAAGACCTATAATGATTATATGCAAACTGTGATGTTGCCAAACATTTCTAAGTCTCTTAACCATTATGGACACGAGCAAAGTATCAATGCTAGTGGTAATAACAATTGGAAGGCTCTAGGTACTGCATTTGCTAATATGATGGAAGGTGCGGCTACTCAGTTAAGAGACGATACAAATGTTATCAATACTGAAGATTATGCTGATTGGTTTCAAGGTGTTTCTGATTATGTAAAAGGTCGTGTAGATAAGTTAGACCCTAAAACTGGAACAATGACATTATCACCAGAAGAAAGTATGAGAGATGTTGGTGGTTGGTCAAAAGGTCCACTGGATATACCTACTTTTAAAGATGGTTATTTATACCACACAGTTGTTGAAGGTTTGATGCAACAAATAGTTACTTCAGGTTTGCCAATGGCAGGTGCTTATATAGGTGGTGGACTTGGTCTTGGGGCAGGTGGTCCTGTTGGTGGTTTGGTAGGTGCTGGTATTGGAGCTACATTATTCTCACTCCCTGGTCATTTAGTTGAGACTGGTTCATTTAAAGATGAACTTAAAACCCAATGGGAGGAGACAAAAGAACAAGCAAAATGGTATAAAGAAAACAATATACTTAGCCCTGAAGATTATGCTAAAAAATTCACAATAGATTTAGGTACAGGCGATCAAGAATTAAAAGTCCTTGCTCACGAATTAACTGATGATATGATTGAGGATATGTCTGATAATATGGCTCAATTGTACGCTTTGCATAGTACCGCAATTGAAATATTAAGTAGCGTTGGAGGTGCAGGAGTAGGTTGGGGAGTCAATAAGGGTATGACTGCAATGGGCAAGAAGTGGGCTTCTAGTAAGCTTGGTCAAAGAGTAATGGCAAATAATGCTATGAAGATAATATCCAAGCCTATGTCAGCATTGCCTTTGATGACTACTGAAGCGATTCAAGAAGGTTGGACAGAAAGAACCCAAGAAGGCATTAATATTTCTATGATGAATGAAGTTTTGCCTGACTTTAAAAAGGTTACTGGGGAACAAGAAGAAGCAAGACTTAATCAAGCTACATTCATTGGTGCAGTAATTGGTGGGAAATTCTCTGCAGCTGGTCAAGTTGTTCAATCTTATAGAAATTGGAAAGAAGATTTAAGGATACTAGACGCTGACAAGGAAGCTGATGCTCAAAGGTTTGGAGAGATTCAAACATTAAAGCAAGAAATGATGGAGCAACAAAAGTCTGGCAAGACTTTGTATCAAAACGATATAGACCTAGCTGTGCAAATTGGAATGATTGCTGATGCAGACCTCAATGAACAAATAACTGCAAACATAATAAGAAATGTATCAGATGATTTGAATCAAATAGGAAGGTATCACGAGGCAAGGTCAAGAGTCAGCATGAGTAGTATCAAAAGAAAAAAATTGAACAATAGATTGCTGAATACTAAAAAAGGTAAGGCAATGATTAAATCTCTTGGCTTAAGCGCACAGGATTTTGTTCACGAAATGACTTTAAAAGACTTTGAAAAAACATTTGGTAAAGAAGCTGAAACAGTCTTGGACAAACTTGCCGATGAAATAGACTTGGAAAAACGAAAAGAAAAAGAAGCAGAATTTTCTGCTGACTATACTGATGACAGTCAAAGCATCCACAATGGCGATGGTATAGAAACGAAGGTTACAGAAGAAAAAGATAAAGTATTAAAGAATAAACAAGCCAAGTTGCAAACTAAAATAAAAGCACTTGTCGCAAAAAGAAAGAAGAACAAGGGCAAGTTAAGCAAGAAAGATACAACAGAGCTTAAAAGCCTTTCTAAAAGATTTAATGCTCTTACTAAAAAAATTAAAGATAGGCAATATACTAGGGATTCAAGTAAGTCAGATGGTAAAGGCAAGAAGAATGTAAGTGAAAATACTCCCACTGCAATTACAGAGTTATTGCAACCATTCAAATGGCAATCAAAAACTCCTGAGAAAAGAGAGTTTTTTAAAGCAATTAAAAAGAAAATCCAGCTTCGTCTTGATGTTGTCGGTACTGGTTCTAAAAAGAATAAAGATGGTCAACTAGAAGATTACTATACAGTTCAGATTATATCTTCAGACCCTAATTACCAAGTACAAAATACTGGAACTTTTGATGTATTTGATTCTGAAATAAATAAAGCTTGGAATAAAAATTTAAAGAAATCATTTAAACCAAAATGGAAAGAAAAACCTAAAGATACTAAAAGTAAAAATAAGCTATGGACATCTGAGGTTGATATTGAGGTTCCAAAGGGTACAAAATTAAATAATGACATTCCTCCAATATCAAGAATCATTGGTGGTGTCAAATACAATTTTCCAAAAGGTATTGGTTTTGACCAGTCCCTCTTACCTGAACAAGCAAAGAAAGATTTAAAAGCTGAAGAAAAAATCGAAGCAGATAGAACAAGAGCTGAAAATCTAAGACAATTAAAGGATACTTTTGATGCAGAATCTCAGTTTCAAGGCGTTACAAGTAAACCATCTAAATTTTTTGAAACCGAACAACAGATAGAAGATGTTGGGAATAGTTTTAAAAACAAAAATTTTAAAAAAGTATATGGAATAATAAAGAATTTCATTCCTAAAAATTTATCTGTTCGTGTTGATAGAAGAACAAAAGTTCCTGCTAGTTTTAATCGTGAGACTAATACAATTACTTTCAATCCTAAGCTTATTGAATCTCAAGACCAACTAGAATACAGCTTATTACACGAATTAGCTCATAGTGGTTCTGCAAAAGTTATTCAAGATTACTTTGATGGTAACTTGAAAGAAGGTTCTTCTCAGTTTCAAGCAGTAGAAGAATTAGATACTTTATTTAATGTTATTAAAGGTCAATTAACTCAATCTGAAAAACAAGGAATACTGGAATTAAATAAGTTTATTGAAAAGCTAAAGAAGGATGGACTTACTGTTCAAGAAAGAGAAATAGCAAAGTCATTAAGGAAAAAGTTTTATGGCTTTACAAATTTAAAAGAATTTGTTTCTGAGTTAATGGTCAATGAAGAATTTCAGCAGAGCCTTGAAAAAATAAAGTTTACTCAAGATAATCGTAGTGTATTAAGAAAATTCTTCGATATCCTTGCAAAAGTTCTTGTAGGCGCAGATACAGTTAACTTAGAAGATACTGATGCCTTAATGGTGGCATTTAGGTCTTCATTCAATGTAATGAATGTTCAAGCTGAAATAAATAAGGATAAAAATGTAACTTTTAGAAAACCATTAAAAAGTCCTAGCGCCAATGTTGAATTACAAACAGGCCCCCCTTTAGATGAAGGTGGGAAAGATAATTGGAAAAGTTTGTATGCTAGTTTGTTTCAAGATGGGTTTCTGGAAATAGGTCAATTAAATATAGGATATGCTGAATATATACCTGCTTTTAAAGACGTTATTCCTAAACGTGACAAATTTGTACAATTATCAATCAAGGTAACTGAATTTGTAGATGAAGAGACTGGTGGATTTAAAACTGGCTTACCTAATGCACAACAAAAATTGGTTGACGAATACTTTAGATTAAATGATGAAATAGCAAATGATGTATCTGATATACTTAATCCATATTTAGCTGAAGAAGGTTACAGTGAGTTAGATTTTGAAGATAAGGATAACGAGCCTAGCGCCAAAGATGATTTATATATGGCTGTTCATATAATAAATGTTATGCAAAGCGATGACCCTGCTGGTAATCTAAGAAAGATTGTAAAGTCGGGAATGGAAGGCGGTGCTATAGCAGACCTTGAAAGACTTCTTAAAAACCCTCTATATAAAAAAGATATGGGTGGTATGTTGGAATCTGCTATTGAAATTTTAAAAGATTCTAAAATTGGTACAACAGTTAGAGTTAAAAAAATTATTTCTGGTGGTCAAATTGGAGCAGACCAAGTTGGATTAGAAGTAGGTCGAAAGTTAGGACTTAAAACTGGTGGAACAGCTCCTCCTGGGTTTCAAACATCTATAGGGTCACAAAAAACAAAATTAAAAGAATTTGGTTTAGTAGAAGGTGAGAAAGACTCTAATATATACCCAAAGCGCACTAGAAAAAATATTGAGAATTCAGATGGAACTGTGGTATTTAGTGATAACCTTGAATCAAGAGGCACTTCTCTTACTATAGGTCATGCTAAGGCAAAGAAAAAGCCTTTAATAGTTAATCCTACAGCCGATGAATTATCTACATGGCTATCTGAAAACGATATAGAAGTATTAAATGTTGCTGGTAATCAAAGAGCGCCAGCACAAATGAGAGAGGTTTTAGAAACTGCTTTAAGCAAAAAAGCTCCTCCATCTTTTTACACAACTCCATCTTCAAATAAATTAATAAAGGCAGTAGACAGTCAACAAAAAGCTAGGCAACAAGTCAAAGAAAATGTTAAAAAGAAAGTTAAAAAGGTAGGGAAGGTTGTAGTTACAGGAGCAACTCCTGACCAAATGAGACAACAAGCATTAAAAACAGAGGAAGAGCTTGATGCTTATCTTGAAGGGAAATTTGATGATTCTGGTGAAGTATTAGGACCTGATGGTATAGACGATCTTGCTAACAATATCCATCAAGACGTAACTCACTATGATGATGAAGTAACAGAAGATTATGAACAATATTATGGAGATGAAGAAGATTTTGACATAGGTCTTATTGATTGGTCTAAAAAAGCTATTGGCTTACTTACTCCTTCTTCACAGAAAAGAGCTGAAAAAGCGTTTGCATATGGATTTCATCAATTAATTAGAAAGTTCAATCTTCCATTATCTTATTGGGAAGATTACAAAAGGCAAATGTCTGAATCCCTTGAAGGTACATTATTAAGTAAAGCTTTTGATACTTGGGCTTCCAATTATGAAATTAACTTGGAAACGCATTTAGATAAAATTGGAGTATATGCTCCTCAAGATTGGGAAATACAATTTAGTAAAGATTTCAATGATGGAGCTTTGTCTGATATTGCAGATACAATGCAAGATGCTTGGGATGCTACTGAAGAATTCCTAAGACAAGGCATAGGTCTTACTGAAACGGGTAAGATAGAATCTGATACAAAGACTAATAATTTTTATAAAATGGACAATCATTTCTTTAGCGCAATTGGAGTAACACCAACTACTTCTAATTCTAAGGCGTTTTATGATTTGGCTATTAAAAGTAAAACACCTGAAGCGTTTTTATTAGCTATTAGTGAAGATTCTTTTATAAAAAAGAACAAGACATATTCAGATAGCAATCAAACTCCTGCTGAAATAATAGGTAAAAGTGGAACTAATAGAATGATATTGGTTCGTTTTTGGAATTCTCAACAACAGATTAACAGGACTCCTACTAATAGAGGTAGGCAACAAAAAGGTGCAGTAAGGAGTTTATTTGGGATATTTAGTAGACCTAAGTATGACGAAAACGGTAATATAATAAGACAAGCTTGGTGGAAGTTAAATTTTAAAGGTAGAGAAAATAAAAATTCAAATTGGATAGTTAGAAACAAAGATTCTAAGTGGAAAAAATTCCAAAAGATATATAAAAATCTTCCTAATAAAATGAGGTCAAGGGCTGTCGAAAAATTATTCGAAACAGAAAAAGGTAATGATTTGGTTTATATGTCATTATCTGATATGTGGAAATGGAATGTTCCAGACAAAGTTGTAAATCAAGATGGTGAAACAGAAAATCATTTTTCTGTTAGAAAAGATGCTCATCACGGAGAACAAGGTTTTTTTGCTTTAATAAGGGCATCTGTGAGTCAAGGATTAGCTCCTTTGTTTACTCGTGGTGATGGAAAATTGATTCCAATGGTTAAAATTACTCAACAACATAAAGAATGGTCAGGTAATGTCTCTGCTTACTGGGACCGTGAATTAAGTAGTGTTCCTGACCAGTTTAAAAGTGATATTAAGCGTAAATGGATAATGGGCTATATTGCTCATTTTAACTTAGATGAGATAAGAGAAGTTTTTCCTCCAAATAGTAAAGGTAAGATAACTGATTCTGTTAAAAGTTTTAATACAGTTCAGATTGCTAGGCACGAAGCTTATAAAAAAATATATGGTGATGATTATTGGGTCCATATGACACCTCACAATATGATTCATAGAGCAAAGATTCCATTTTCTGAAGGTACAAGAAGTGAATTGATGCCAGACAAAAAAATAGTCACATTTGATACTAGAATTGATTTAGGCGCAGATAGTAAAGCAAAAATGACTAAGGTAATGGAAGATGGAAGCACTGTAGAATTAGATTTAGTTCAAAAGATAGACAATAAATGGCAATATAGATGGGATGGTTCTACTTGGACATCTGAAATAAACTTTGTTAATGATTATCATAAATTATTAGGCACAAATAAAAAAGCGAGAAGAGCAAAAACTTCTTTTTATGTTGGAGGAAATGAAGGTGCGTTCTTGCAAAAGCACCAAGAATTTGCCTTTTTTATGGAAGATGGTGTTGCTGAAGTGCAAATAACTGATGGTAATGGTGACTTTGTAGCTACAATAAAAAAAGATGAAAGTGGTTTTGTAAATATATATGACAAGAATAATGAATTTATTGACTATCTTGGTACACCTGATGAAACTAAAGCAATGACAGGTAAGTTTGCTAATCAATATAACGAGACTATTACATTACCAGGAACTGCAATCACTATGATTCAGTACGCTAGAGACAATGATAAGAGTCACGCAAAGTTTTTTACTCAGCTTTTAAATTATTTCCCAGACTCTGAATTTCAAAATCTTGTAATGGATTATTGGAATGATAATGATGTCAAAAGAAAAAGGAGTCCAGTACAATCTTTAAATCTGTTAAATGAAGTTGTTAAAAACCCTGCTGAAATGGACCAATTTAAAATAGGCTATGTTCGTGCAACCATAGATGGACTTCCTCTTGCAATTGCAAGAAATGCTATGTCAGGAGTTGGTTTTCATCCTTCTGATGCAGGCACGAATGAGAATGTGGTCAAGAATGGTATAGTAAGGACTGCTATTGATTTCTTAGGCTATGGGTCTAAGCTTGATTTTAGAATGGATGCTATGGGTGATTTAAATGATAATGAAATAATATTGCCTTACGACCATAAAATATCAAGAAACATAACAAAAATTATGAAAGCAAAAGGCGTAACTGGTGAAATATCAAAAGCTGATATAAATAAGTGGCTAGAAGATAATCCTATCGAGGTTTTAGCAGTTAGAAGTCCTGTACCATCAAGATTTGGTTATCGTGTTATGAGAGTAAAAAGATTAGAGAATATTGGAGATACATTTATTGTTAATTCTAAAATTGTTAAACAAGTATTTGAGGGGGACGGTGATGGAGATACTGCCAGTATTCAATTTCTAACTGGTAGACATAAAAAATTAATGAAATGGTTAAAAGACCATCAAGAATTGACAGGTGGTTTAGGGTTAGAGGCATCTGGTCAAGAAATTGATTTAAGTACTCTTACGGGTCTTGCAAATGCAATGTATAATATGTCTTTAGGTAAAAATGCAGTTGCTCAAATTGGTAATATGGCTAAGGTATCAGGAGTTTTAAATACTTGGTTTGAAAGATTGGAAATAGATGGTCGTGTTATAAAAATGAGAAAAATGCAGGATACTTATTATGACCCTGATATGGAAAAGACAGTTTCTATGGAGAATCTATATCGTATGTATATGCAAGCTGCAGCTGACCACGCTAAACTATTACTTCTTGGACCAGAAAATTGGAATTACAGTAGGCAAAAGTTATATAGTGCTTTATTCTATTATGAAGATAACCCTAACGAAGTTCTTACAGATGACCATTACTTTTTTATTGCTAAAAAGATATTAAAACCAACTACAAAAGGTTTAAGTGTTATTGGTGGAAAATTCTCAGGAGAAGAAATGTCTTTTAAAGATCATTTTGAATTCGGTAAAGAGTATAGCGAGTTTATGGAGTCTAGGGGTGATATGATTCTTGAAAGTGAACCAAATATGGAAGCTCCTGATTATGTAATTGAAAGTAGGGTAAAAGAATATTTAGAGTCTCTTGGTCTAACTATAGCTGATCTAGGTGAGGATGCTTCAGCTTATTTTGAAGAGGCAAGAGAATTAATTGAAGGCGCACCTGTCGAGGCTAGATTGTTTGGCAAGGTTGGACCACAACACGCATTGGAAACAATAAGTACCTCTATATATGATGCAGGCATACAAAATGGATGGGATGGAGATGTATTCAGAACTCCTTTTGCTAAAACGATAGCTTTACATCAAACAGTTTTAGGTGAACTTTCTGAAAAATGGAATCAAGAAATCGTACTTGATTTAATGATTGAATCTGGTATGACTCAGAAACAAATTGATAAAATGAAAATTGCCGATAGAGACCTTTGGGTTAAGCAAAATTTAATGCCACTAATTTCACAAGCTCAAAAGTTCGCTCAGGGTCTAAGCACAGAATTAAGAAATGCCATTAAAGATATAGAAGAGGACGACGTAGAAGCTATTGACAACACTTTTAGTTCAAATCAATACCAAATGAACGATAGAGAAAATGCTGTAATAGAAGGTTGGATTGCAAGGTTGTCTCAAAATGAATTTACATCTGCACAAAGAAAATTATTTACTTGGTCGTACTTACAAGATGTTACAGATTCATCAAGGATTAAAGGAGCTGGTTCATTAAGACTTCATATTGCCTTTCCTCCAACTGACCCAATTAACCCAATTAATTCATTATTACATCCTGAAATGATGAATGAGTTTTATTTAAACTGGAATCAACTAAATAAAGATTCTGATTTTGTAACTCCAAATCAAGAGGACATTGGCGTTATGCGTAAAACAACATCTTATTTAAAAGAAGAATTTGAAAGGAGGGGTTGCGTTGTATGAGTAGAAATTTATGTAATGATATCAATGAAACGATGGAAGAAGCTTATCACGTATCTCAAGTAGTAGCAGGCGTGAGGTCTTTTACTCTTAGAGATATGGTAAGAAATGCTACAAGAACAGATAAGTTTTGGAGGTGGATTGATAAAAAGTATAAATCAAAAGAGGCTATAACTGAAGCAGAAGTAAGTAAAATGGCTGATAAGGTTTATGGTGTAAATACAGAAACTGAAAAATTTAAAATGATTCTAAAGATTGAATCAGCATTGGAAAGAAGACCAGATATAATTCAAATGTTTTATAGAGATGCTTATGATTATGTAAGAGACAATGGTAAGAATCTGATGTTAGACACTACTGTTTTTAAAAATGAATATTTAGATGATGGTAAAACTCTTGTTGTGGACTTGCAAAAGTTACCTTATGGTTCTATTAAGTCGTTATTTTTAAAACTTGCTGAAGATTATTTCCCATTGCCTCCTGACGGAGATTTAGATACTCCTAAGAATAGTTTTTTAAATGGCACTCTTTTTGAATTTATGTTGCCAAGAAATATTGCAAAAAGAACTACGAATGTTTCTTTAAGAGATTTTATTAAAAGCTTAACTCATACAGGTCATAGAAGAGAATCAATGGAAAGAAAGTTTACCACTAGAAATCCAAAGGCGAATTTGGCAAGATGGGAATATGAATTAAAAATGGACAAGCAAGGTCGCCCAGTTATTAAGGATAATAAGCCTGTATTTACAAAAACTCCAATAAGGTATAATAGGCGTGTTTGGGGAATAACTCAAATGTATGATGAGATAAGTATTCTTTATGCTGATTTTGGAAATAAGTATTTTGCTGAAGAAAGGCAGTTTATGGAATTTATGCACATGTATATGCAAGATAGAATTAAGATAGATGGAAATGGGGATATGATTCTTAAAAGGAAATGGAGAAAAGCATATAAAGGTGGTGAGCCAATAGTAAGAGAAGATGGTTCTTTTGTTTATAGGTTTTCTGATGAAGAGCCTATCATAATGAAAAATGGTCGCATGGTTAATTACGATTCTATGCACAGAGATATGGATTGGGATAAACAGAAAAAAATTAAAATTCCTGGTAAGACTACTGAATATTTAAACATTTCAGATGCAAAACCAAAAGTAGGTAGGAGTGATTGGCATCAAATGATAGACTGGATGAGTGGGATACAGTCTCATTTAAGACACTTTGGTAATAATATAAAGATAATCAGCGATAAGAATAATAGAAGATTTGAAAGACTTACTGCTAGAGCAAAGTCTGAACTGACTCAAGATGAGTTAGCTGTATTTAGAGATATGGCTTTGGAGATTGGAGAAGTAGACCCATTTGAAATTCATGGTTTAAATAAAATTGAATTAGTTGATTTTTCACGAATGTATTTTCCTAGAAAATTAACTGCAGGTAATCGTATTCGTGTTTTAGGTGCAGCAAGAGAAGAAATAGAATCAAAACTTGAAAATACAAGACAGTTATTAAAGGACGAAACCCTAAAGCAGTCTACTGTTAGGAGAATTAAAGCTGAAAGAAGGGAGCTTTTGTTTGATTTAAAAACTATCGAAGATAAAATGTCCATACTTGATAGTGTAGATACTCAGTTTGATGAGTCAAATTCTATGAATCCTATTTTTCTTCAGAATTATATTAACAACTTTAGGTCAGTTACAAATATGGTTCCTCATCAATTTTATAGATTAGATGATTTAGTTGTAAAAGATTATATCTCTGAAACATCTAGGCAAATTGAAAGACGTAGAGTTTCAATGGATTTGTTAGAATTATATATCAATTCAAAAGGAAAACCTAAAATCCGTGAATTTGCAATGAATATGTTTAAGAGAGCGTTTCAATATCCAGATGCTAAAGGTAGGATTATGGGTATGACTGTTACAGATGACGATTTGAATAGACTTATGAAGTCAATTGGTTTTAATACAGATAAGCACAATTTGAATAGATACTTAAAAGATATGAGTGGTATCTATACAGGTAACTTACTTAGTGGTATTACAGATGGATATGTAAACTATTTTTCTGTATTGCAAGATATTATAACAAGTGGAACTGATGCTTGGGTAAATGCAAAATCTCAGTTTATTGCTAATAGAGAGTATTGGGTTGAGAAGGCAGAAAAAGCTGGGTTGAATACTTTTTCAAAATACCTTGAAGGTTATGTTGATAATGTCCTAAGAACTGAGGACCAGGAACAGATTAGAATGTATCGTGATATTATCAATGAAATGATTCAGACAATTGATGGTAAAGACTATAAAAATAGTTACAAGGATAAGAAAGAACTTAAAAGACGATATTTAAAAGAATTAGCTTTAATGGAAAAAGCCCTGCCTAGCAGGTTTTCAGGTTTTGCATCAGGATTGGCAAAGCTTGCAGTTACACATAAAATAGAAGTAGAAACATATAGTAAGAATACATTTGGTAAAAAAGCAAAAAAATTTATTTCAGGTGTAGCTAGTATTCCTAAATCAATACAAGAAACTGAAGTTGAATTAAGAACGATTGCTTATATCATTGGTTATCAAAATGCACAAAAGCTAATGAGAAACCACCCAAAGATTAATGAGGAAAGCTTAGATCAGATGGCTAGGGAGTATGTATATCATACACAGTTTGGATTGGAGTCTTATTTGGTTGGAGAGGCTTTAGGAAGCACCTTTACGAAGTTCTTAAATGGAATTACAACTTTTAGAAAGCAGAAAACTGCTTGGGATGTTGAAAAGAATAGGGATTGGTTGCGTGCTTATTGGAATCCTAATAAGATATTAGATGATGCTAAGTTTAGGACCAAGAAGAGACCTATGAGGCAACTTGCGAATGGGGCTAATGCAGGTGCATCTATGTTATTTAGACTTATAGGTGATGTATTTACATTTAATCCTGCAAAAGCTATGAGGAGAAGGGAGATACTAAGAAAGGCAGCTCCTGAAATTGCTAAAGGCGAACAATTCTTTTTGATATATGGATTGACTACTGCTTTTATGAACTTTTATGTATTTGCTAATCCAACATTAGGTGCAGTTACAGGTGCAGTAAGGCGGTTTGTTTTTGATAGGGAACTAACTAAGGTGGGTACGGGTTTTATATCTCCTTTGTATTTAGGTATACTTGCTACTGGTAGCTTGGGATATGGTATAGGTAAAAGTATTTTAACCGAAGAAGAAGAATTAGAATTCTATGATTTTTATAAATGGTTTAGAAGTTTATATGGTACAGCGTGGATGGATATGTTTGTATTGGCTTATAAGGCAGGTCAAAAATTAACAGACCACGTTCAGGGCGATACCAATGCTTATCCTAGTAGTTCTACTTATTATAATGACCCATCAAGACACGGTACTTGGAATACTGGTCCTGTATCAGTTGTTAAAAAGATAGCAGATAAAGCAGTTTCTATTCCAAAGTATGTCCATGATGAATGGTTTGAAGATAGAGATTTTGGACATTATTAATTATAATTATATTCCTATAATTTAAACTTGCAGAAATAAACTATTCTTTTTTATTTTATGGTGGAGATTACGAGCGGTTGCAGGGGGTTGAAGCCAAACTTGGACGGGATGGCTTTTCAGCCCCCTATTTGTAATTATTTGTTTTTTATCAATTCCAAGTAATCATCATAAGGTAGCACTGCATAAGGTATGCCTCTATCCTCTTTTATTACTTGAATATCAACGTGTTCTGAGGGCATCATCCAGTTAGCAATCTTTTTCCTTGATTTGCATTGTACCTTTATGTCTCCATTTATCAGCACATCAACTTCTTCATGGCAGCCTAACGCTCTTCCATCTGAGGCATAAGCTCTTTTAGCTTTTATTCCAACATCTTTGGTCATGTTTACAACGAGCCTCTCAAATCTATTGCCTTTGTTCTTACTTGGATGCGCCATCAATCCATTCCATTATTTTTCTTGTAAGCCAAGAGGGTTTGTATGTTCCATTTTCTATGGACCTAGCTCTTTTATTAAGAAAGTATAATATTTGAGTTTGTACGATTAATATAGGTATCATTATATCGTGCCTATGATTAATGATTTCTTCCCATAAGTATTCATTCATTGTAGTCTCCTTGTTTTGTTTTTAGTTTTAATATTGCAGTTGCAAGATAAACTGTTGCATCTAGCAATTCTTCTAAAGCTTCTATTTCCCAGTCTCTACCATCGTGAGGATTTATTTCCTCTTCATATTCTCTTTTGCCTTTTTCTATTCTTTCTATTATTAATTCAATTACTTTTTTATTCATGGCATTATCTTCCCATCAAATAAGGTTAGTATTTCTCCAATTTGAGATTTTTCCTTGTTCGATTTTCCTTTCTTTTTTTTGTAGTATTTACAACCTTTGTCAACAACATGAGGTGGTATCTCTTTTAATTGATGACCCATTCTTACGAAGTATGAACATTCGCCTAAAAAACTGTCTTGTGGCATATGTTGATATTCACAGGTCCAACATTCACGATTAGACACAAGTAGCCCCGCCATAAAATGGAGAGAAAAGAACGAGGCTACCTGCGTATTGTTCAATCAAAAGAGACTGATGCCTGCTTTGGTTGAAACTTGCCAATGACTTCCTTTAATTCACTTTCGCTATGTACGTGAATCAAATCATCAGCTTTCTCGAGTTCAGGGATATCTTCGTGATATAGAACCTTATCGTGGTTCACACCTATGGTAAACATTCCACAAGAACCATAGCGTACCTTTGCAGCTACAATCTGTGTTCTCATTTTACCATACTCAGAAGCATCCCAATTGACCTTGTAGTCATAATGGATGAATAGAATATTCTCAGCAGTCTGTTCAATAGATGAACCTTCTGCCAAGTCTGACATTTTTGGTATAGGGTCAATTCTTCTTTCAATGTCACGATTCAACTGTGACAGAAGAATAGGAACTATCTTATACTTTTTAGCCAACCACTTATATTCTTGCATTACAGATTCTATCTCGAATCTTCTATCGGATTTTCCTGGGACCTTTATTAATTGCATAAAATCATCAATTACTATATCAGGTCTAATGCGAGATACAAGAGTGATGGTTTCAGGTAAGCTACTAACATCATCATACATTATGAGATTGTCTTTGTATTTATCTACAATGGAATTCGCAGAATCTTGTAATTCCTCTGCAGATGTCTTAGTTAGACTAGCAGTTCTTACTTGATGATAAGACAGTTTACCACTATCCAATACCATTAACTTTTTAAGCATTTCCTCATTTGTCATTTCACGATTAAAGACCAGAACCTTGTATCCCTGATCTAGTAATCTTTTTGTGAGGTTAATACTGAATGTTGTTTTGCCATGCCCAGGTCTACCTGCAATTACAGTGATTTCTCCACGAGTCATTCCACCTGCCATGCTATCAAGTGTTTTAAAACCGAACTTGACCATATTGCCAACATCACCAATTGATTTAATAGTGTTGTCAGCAAGTTTTTCTAGGTTGAACTCCTGAACTGGCTTTGTATCCATAACTTCTTCATTTAAGTCACGAACCTTTTCGATAAGTTCCATAAACCCAAATGCGTCGTCATAAGCTACTTTTTGTATTTTGTAAGTTTGCCTTATAATTTGCCGATGAAGATATTTTTCATAGACTATTTTAGAGTGATTTTCAACATTTGCTGTAGTTACAACTTCGGTACTAAGACCAGTCAAGAAGTAAGCATTTATATCTTCTTGCTTTTCTTTCTTTACCCTAGCCATAACAGTAACAGGGTCTGCTTGAACTCCATCCTTTAACAAAGATTGAATTATCGAATAAACAACCTTATGTCTTTTAAAATAGAATGGCTTAGTGTCAGGTATATGTCTGACAACTTTATCATAGCAGTCATTGTCAAGTAAAATGCAACCAAGCACAGATTCTTCAGCGTCCTGAGAGTGGGGCTGGATTTTAACAGTAGCGTCATCCGTGCTAATGTATTGCTTTCCCACAAATTACTCGCAAACTTCACAATTGTCTTCAAGGACAGGAACGCCTTTTTGACCATATTGTATTTCTTTTAATGCCTTTAACAGAGATTCTGTCTTAGGCGCACTATCATAATTTCTCTTTTGAAAATCAGTTACAACTTCGACCAATACATTGGTTTCTTCTTTTTCTAATGATAGTATATAGGGGTTTGTTTTTATTACAGATTCTAATTGCTCAGGACTTGTAATCTTTTTCATTATTCGTCTTCTCCTTTAATATCATAAGGTCCCTAATGCGCCAACACTGCGTAATAGATCATTTATCTTTTGCCATCCCTTTCTTTCTCTTCGTTTAGTCTAATCGGTCTAAGACCATAGTCTATCGTTGATCCAAAAAAGACAAGGGACCTATGATATTTCTTTTTGTGTTTTTATCTGTTGCTTAAGATGGGAACCCGTCCTGTTCCCTTTTTAGGCGTGAGATTAATTTAAGCAGAAAGCAGTTCAAAGGCACGGTCTTTAATGGCTCTACCACGTCCAACCTGCGCCCAACCACGCTCTTGTTGTTTCTCAGTAGCATCGTGGTCCACAATATGAGTGACTGCATTAAAAGCAGTATATCTATTATCCGAACCAAACTGAGTAGCATATTTATTGTAGGTAATATCAAATTCCCACATTAAACCTTCTAGTCTCTTGCCATATTTACTTCTGCCATTTAGTTTCATTCCAAAGGCATCCATAAAGAACTTATGATTATCTTCTTTCTTCCATACCTTATTCTTCATTTGCTCTATTTGAAACATATAATCTTTCATCGTGCTACTTGCAGATACAATAGAATCTTCTAATACTTGCCAGTCAATTTCAGAACTTTTAAGATGTTTACCAGTAAACAAAGCATTTCCACCATGTTTTCCACTTCTCATATCTTTAAGTGCCATAGTAAATGTATTGTTACACACAATTCTTACAATGGTTAATCCAAACATCCACGGAGTTCTTTTATCATGTCCATTAATCATTGTGATGTAACCTTTATGAGCATCATCTACTTTGACACCTTTATCGCTTATGATTTGACCAGTCAATGCTTCTGATTCGATACTATCATTCTTTAATTGCACTGATAGTCTACCACCACCATTAAATTCCTTTTTGATAGGGTTTGAACTACCTAATTCAATATAAGAATTAACAATGCTTTCAAATCGCCTATTGAAGAATGGAGTATATCTATCTGATACGTTAGCTAACCAACCATCATTATCATCTCTAACCAAAGCATATCTATTTGGTATGAGATTTTTGACTTTTTGATTACCTAATACTCCTGTATCGTAATAGATTGGTCTTTTCTCTACTTCCCAACCAAAACTAAAACTTGGGGTTTCTTCTTTTTGCTGTGTATTTGAGTTTGTCATTTACTTTTGTTTCCTTTTCTTTTTCTTGTTTCGGCTTAGTTAAATCTGGAGGATTATGTCCTCTCATCATTCTTTCAGCCTTGAGTTGAGCGGCACCAGTTTCCTGTGTGCTTTTTGCAATTGCAATAAAGTATTGCAAACCTTTTCCTTGCTTACCATATTGTTTACTGTTCCATAACTGAATTGTACTTCTTATTGCAGTTTCATCAACAATGGATAAGCCATATAAAAATCTATATTTATACTCTACTGGTATTCTACCGTGGTAATTGGTCAGATTAACGACCTTCATTATTTCTTTTAAATGTTTTTGAATGTCTTTAGGGTATTTATTAAACATAAGTCTAGTTTCAACAAGAGCATCTTGTTTGTTTGGTTGATAACCACAAGCAGGGCATTTGTATTTCATTTTAAGTCCTTTAATCCTATTGGTTTATCATTGACATCTCTATTTATTACATCACAATGCTCTTTACATTTCATGCAGATTGGTGTTTCTATTGATATATATATATGAGCATCACAACAGTCACTTCTTCTTCCCATTGTAATTACAACGTCTTTTTCTTTACTTTTATCTTCTTTCTTCATAGTGTTTTTTTAAATGATGTGGGGGAAGAATAGTGTGTAGTTGTGAGTAATCTATCGGAGCAATAAGATAGATTGTTCTTCCCCCACGGGGTTTTAGCGTGCTTTAGAAGGGTAAATCTTCATCTACATCAACAGATTTACCATCTTTCCATCCTTCATAATACTTAACTTTTGCAGTAGACTTTGGGTTTCCCTCTTTGTCTGTCCAAGTATCAGTATATGTAGTTACCACTAATGGTTTACCTGTAATGTATTCAGAGAATATTTCCTTTGCGCCTTGAGGTAGCATCTTGACCATTTTTGTAGTTCCATTGATTTCAGCTTCTTCCTCTTCCAATGGATAGTCAATAGCCTCTAAGAATTTGTAGAATTTCAAATTATCATTAGAGCTTGGATTTTCGCCATTTACTTCTTTGGTAATCCAAACATCTGACCAGATTCTTCTTCCTTCATACTCAGGATGTTTACTTCCATCAATCTCTAAGGTCAGTTTCAGTATATCGCATACTGCACCTTTCTTTGTGGAAATATCTTCCTTTGGCTCATTGAATTCAATGATGTTAGTAAAGTATTTACCATCGGTGATAGGCTTGAATTCCTTTTTCTCGGTGGTTGCTTTATCAGGTTCAAATGGTATTGGCATTTATTTCTCCTTTGTTGTCTTCTTTGTTGGTTTGTTTTTTGTTTTCAAATGATTCACTTCTTCATACAGGGCATTGTAAGCATCTACAAAATTGCTTTGGTATATTTCATCCTTCGCATTTTTCCAAACTGCCAATCTAGTTAATGGCATCTTTTGATTTTGCGCCTCTACAAGAAGTTCTTCATATGATTTTTCTTGTTCTTCGGTCATAAAATCGGTTCTAACCTGTTTTCTGTAAATATCATCAGCGATATGAGCGAGTCTGTTGCAAGCACGCTTAAAAGCATAGCTATTCGCAGAAGCTACATTCTTATCAATGTCAATGACATTCTCAGTTGTATGAGGTTGACCAGATTTGAACTGCACCCTTGCAGCACCTGGACTAAAGAACCTTCTTTTACGACCACTTTCTTCCTCTGTTATTTCCAAGACACCTTGAACGACTACCCATTCTGATCCTAGAAACTGAACTGCATTGTTAGGTGCAGGTAGCCAAGACCAATCTGGGTACAATTCGTCTAGCTTGACTCTCATATATGCTTCTTCAACATAATCGAATCCATCTGCTCGTTTCTTGACCATTTGCTTTGGTGTTTTGGTATTAGAGATTGTTTCTCGTTTCTTAATAGCAAGTTCCATTTCGCCATTTAATGAAACGATTGAGTCTGTTGCTTTTTTAGGCAATTAAAGCCTCCTTTTTTATTACGGTTGGTTTATCTTTTATTAATGGAGAATCGCACACTGCTCTGTATTCGCAGTATTTACCACATTCCCAATTGTATGCAGGCACCATATTTCCTAATGGTGGCAATTTTTCTTCGCAGTCAAATAACATTTCCCAGTAATCCTGTGCAATTTCAATGAAATCCAATGGAACGCTACATTTGTCCATTCGTGCATCATTTTTATTAAAATACACTAATTCCATGCTTGTTACTTTTGCACAATACTTTTGTGTTTCATTAAGCATCCAAGCATACGTACCTAATTGCATTTGATAATTGGTTGCAGGGTTTGGGTCTTTCTTTCTGCCAAACATTCCTCTGTATTTAAAATCGTGTGCAGTCTTTATGTCAATCAAATGACCATTCCCATTTTCATCTACAAAAAGCACATCAAACGTGCCACAGATTGGAAGGGTAGGGTGTTCCAAGAATCCTTCTGTCCATATTATTTCATCGTATCGTTTCATTGCCTTTTCAATATCTTGACCAAAGATAGTTCCCAGTCTCATTGTCCTAAGACTTTTACTGTCTATTTCAATGGCATAGGCATCATTCTTTTTGTAGTAATGTTTTCTTAGACACATTCCTGCACCACTAGCACTGTACCGACCATTTGCTTTTTCTTTACGCTTTATTCCATTTATCTTGGACTCTTCAGCTAAGTATTCGTTATACAGTTCTATAATGTCCATTTAATGTTTTCCTAGCTGCACGTATTTGAGGTTCATCATTTGACTTCTTCTTAACCCAAGTGACCATATTTTCAACACCTTTGGTCTTTTTCAACTTGTAGTTCTTTCCCCTTAATTCAACATAGATTTCCATTACTTTTCTCTTGGCTCTTGTGATAGAGGAAAAGGCAGGTAGGTCTTTACTGTATAGTTTTGAAAAGAAAACATTAACAGTCATTGGGCTTCTTCCTTCAGGTCTAAAATCTGGATTAACCTTTTTGTAAAACTGAAAACATAAATAAGGGTCACTTTCTCTAGCTGTAGGAAAATCTTCCAACACCTCTTTTACGTTGGTAAAAATGTCATCTTGTTTCATTTCTTACCTCCATAAATCTTATTAAAGATGAAAGGATTAGAAGTGTGAAGCCAAGTCTTGTATTTGACTTCTTCTTTTGGGGTTAGTTCTTTGGTTTTTTTAGAGTCTGTTGTAGTCTCTTTTACTTTTGATTGGTTTGTCTGTTGCTTTTTCATTTTTGTTTGGTCTTCCTATTTTATTTCTTCGTACATCATCCGCTTGTCCAAATTGTCTTAAGATGTACTCTACTTGTCTTTTTGTTTTTTCGTCTGTTTGTGATTCTTGATAAACTTTGTCCAAAATTCTTACCACGAATCTCATCGTTTTTGATTGAAGAATTGTGCTATCTAAATGTGAATACAATTGCTCCTCCTTTTAAGCATTGGGCAATGCTCTGATAATAACGTCTGTTGCTCGTCTGAATTTACAAAACATTGCCCAAATTGCCTATTTTATTGGAGTTACAATTTATGGTCTATATGCTCCAATATGATTTGCACCACTTCCATTACTGGTTAATACCAACTCCCAAAATGGTATTTCATCGTATTCCATATCAGCCATATATGTAACCAAATCATCTTTCTTCATTTTGCCATAGTCTGCATCAGGTACATTGTGCTTTTCCGTTGCAATTTCAACACATTCATCTTTACTCAATACTTTTAAGTAATTGATTCGTGCTTCTTTGTCTTCCATAAAGATTTTACCTAACCATGCTCTACAAGACATTGCTTCGTGTATTTCTAGTAACCTGTCTATTTGTTCAAAGTTTGCATCTTGATAGTAGCTAATGAACCAGTATGTAATCATTTTTTGAATCAAATCATCGTTTGTATGATTTTCGCTTCTATTGATAAGGTCTTTTAACGGATGTCCTTCGCCTTCTTCTTCTTCATACCAACCTACATCAAAGCTAGGTCTAACTTGTAAATCAGCCATTAGCCATTCAAAGGTTTCATTTAATCCAAACTGATTGCATTTTAATGGGTCTACAGCTTTTTCAATATGTTCTACTAAATAAGCGTATGCCCATTTATTGAACTTGTTGTATTTAAGCTGATGTGGGTCTTTCTTTTCTTCAACATCATCATAGCCTTCGAAATCATCTGCATAACTTTCAGGTTCTTCAGTTTCCATTATTTCGTACCACAATCTTGGACTAAACACACTACCACTCCAAGCAACAATATTTACATTTCCTAAATTGGTTCCTGAAGATTTCTTTAATTTTGATTTAAGTGTTGATACTTTATTACCAAAATCAAACATAAAAACATTAGCACCATCTGGTGTATGTAAATTATGTGTCCATTCTATTTCTTTGTCCATTAAGAAATGACCAATTGGAGTTTCTGATAGATATACCTCTTTTGTAAAGTCGTCATCTAAACAGAAATATTCATCCAAGTCATCGCCAAATAAAGAACTTTGAAACTGTGGAGTACAATCATTTGATTCTTCATATTCTCTGTAGGTTTGAACACCAATTACTTCTTTAATGTGTTTTACTTTAGCTTTATCAGATTCTACACACGTTGCAATTAAATGAAGATATTCTTCAATGCTTGTGTCTCCACCTTCATAAGCATAATCTAATACATACTCATCAAACTCTTCTTGAGTTGGCATTATATCATTAAAACGTTCTAGTATTTCTCTTTCTTGTGTACTTACAGGTGCATCAGCTATTATTTCCAGTGCTGTATTCCATTCATAATCAAACCTTCTATCTTTTAAGAAATTTCTTATAAGCGGATGAAGATTGCAGAATGATAATGCAGTTACAACCCACGGACCAGTTTTACCGAACTTTTTCATTAACTCTTTCTTTGTAGTTACAAGTCCTTTCTCAACCATCTGATCTATGGCAAATGATGCGTCCAAGTGAGTCATAGGAACTCGAAACATATTAGTAGAGAGTTGTTTTGTAAGGTCGTCTACTTCTCCATTTGTTTCGTATGCTTTGATTTCAGTCAACTTAAGGTCTTTATGTATTTGCAACCTTTGATGACCATCAACGACAACAAAGTCGCCATCGTCATTCACACGATATGTTATTGGTTGGATAAGTCCTATATCCTTGATATTTGATTTCAAGGCTTTATAGTTTTCATCTGATTTAGGAACATTCGAGCTACGAACATTACCTTCAGAAACAAACTTATCTATTGAGATTAGAGCCATTTATTTTCTCCTCTTTTAGTAACTCTGCGTGTTTTGCTATGAACTGTTCACTTGGTGCAGAGCTTTCAAACCAAGTATCCAGTATTCTTTGAATCATTTCAACGCTATAACCATGTTCTTGAAAAAGAAATTCTGCAACATTGTCAATTGCATTGTCTAATTCTGGTTTTGCTATTTCATATAATTCATCAAATAGTAAATCATTTTCATTTGTCATTTGATTGTCCTTTATTTCAATGAGCTTCTCAAAGTATCCAGTTTCGGTTATATTACCCATTTAATCGGTCTTTTATTCTGTCGTAGGTCCATATTAACCCATTGATAACAACTATCCATAAAATGGCATTTACTGCCCATTCTGATATTGTGAATATTATCATTATTCACTCCCTTTTAGTTTTTGACCACCAGTGGTCAGTTTATACTCTTTACTTACTTCTTCTCCTTCGCCTCTATGGTAAGGAGCAACCCATTTGATACATCTTATCATTTTCTTCCCCATATCATCGTATTTTTCTTCACGGTGCATATAAACAGGTATTGTAGCTATTTTTGCCTCATCCTTATACCAAAATGAGTGCCAATGACCACGAACAGTAGTTTTGAACATCAGCTTTTTACCACCACCTTTTTTATTTGAAGAATTTCCATTTTTATTGACGGAGCCACCTATAAAGTTGGTCCTAGTTCCAAGAACATTATAATCCATCTGAGTTTCTTCTCTTTCTAGGTATTTCTTGGCTCTATTTTTGTCAATTTGTTTCTTTTCTGTTTTAACTAACACAGAATCTCTATTAACAGATGTCATATAAAGCAAAACTTGAACAACAGTATTAGAGAAATGAGCCATCACACCTTCTTCAACACGGTCAATTCTTTCATCTTGTGACTTCATAGTTTCAATTGACTCTAGTATCCCAACCATCATATCATTACCTTTAGGAATTACCATTTCCCAATAAGTATTAACTGGGTCAAGATTATGAATTATGTTTTTATTCTTCTTCGTCTGCCTAATAACCATATTGATTCTTAATATTGTATCTCCATCATCAATAGTATCAAGATTTACAAATGCACCTTCATAATCATATGTTTCATCAACTGTTTTTGGAGGATGTGCTGTTCCAATCTTATAATCAGAACTGGTTATTATACTCCCAGGTTCAAACATTAGATAAAATGACCTAAATGGTGATTTCAAATAGTCTGTTGTTGTAGGAAAATCAGTATTACCTAATGCCATCAACAAATCTCTTGAAATAAGGACTGTATTATTCATTTCTTGACGATACATATGAAAATGATAGAGCAATCTTGACCATTTATTCACATAGTTTGTTGCAGATTCAATCATTTCATCTTCAAATTGCTTGATTTCATCATTATCTGCGCTAAGATTAAATTTTCCCATCACATTTACTATTTCGTCTGAATATGGCTTTGCATTAAAGTTTGCTAACCCTTGTAATAAGGTTTTAACAATCTCATTTTCAGTAAATGCCTTTGGTAAGAACCTTGTATCCACAAGTATTTTCTTATGTGTACCCATTATTTCTATTTCAAACGAATCCCCATCTTTTTTATGAAGATTCCAATCGTATTCTGATTGCATTACAGTCAATCCTTTGACTATTTGTGAAAATGCAGAAAATTCAGCTTGTCGCATAAATTTCTCATAGCAATTCATTCTTGGTGTACTAATCATTATTATACTTCCTCCACATTTTCGTCAATAAAACTTGCTATTTGATAAAAAGTGAGATTTTCACTGTCGTTTAACTCAATTATTATATCAAGTAATTCGTTTTCAGGGTCTTGGATGTCTAAAGGAAGATTGTAATTTTCTACCATATCAGAATTAACATTAGTTTTACCCATTAATTGTTCTTCAGGGACACCTGCAGCTCTACAAGCAACTCCAATTGCGCAAAATCCATATTCATCGCACAAAGTATGTGTAGTTTGCTGATATTCTCCATTTGTAAGCGCATTTACCCATTTTTCTTTGAATTCTCTAGGCAGTTTCATCAATCCACCTCCAATTTGGCGCAGGTTTTACTTCACTTAGGTCTGTTGTGTCTGTTATTGCTCTTTGTTCCAAGTCTTTTAAGTCAACAGTGCCAAATTCATCGTGCCAACCCAAAACAAGTGCATACGCTATGGTGCTACCCTCTGGAAATTCCATTTCAGGCTCATCTATGATGTAATATTCCCAAAGCGCACCTGGTTCATCTGTTTTTATTGGACATACTGCATTAAAATGTCTAATTACCTTGACTTTTGTGTAATCATTGTTGACATACTGCATTATTCTTGATTTTTTCACTACACACTCCTCATTTTGACGTTATAATCCATACTAATTGCAATTAATGCTTGTGCTAACTCATAAATCGCTAATTTGTCTTGTGGATTGATTAATTTGAGTCGCAGATTGTCTGCATACTCAGAAATATTGGATGGAGTTACAATCATCATCTTAAATCCTCCATATGATAGAATTCCCAGTCTTCGATGTAACCATTTTGTCTGTTTTCAAGGTTTACACATTGATTACAGTCACATTTGACAATAAAACAGCCATCTTCACTCGCATCAACATCCCAACCTTTACATAATTGGGTTTCAATGCCAGTAACATCATAATTACGAGTAATCATACCAGTTTCTTCGTCTTTGACCTCTTTAAATGGCACTTTTACTGTTACATAGTCTGGTGGCGGTGATCGTAATGCTCTTTTAAATGGACTAGGCTCTTCCTCTTCAATTAGTGGTACATCAGGTTCGTGAGGCATAGAATTGTCATATTTCTCCATTTCGTGAGCATTTTGCATTTCTATATCTTCTTTTGGTGTTCTGTCTTTTATCATCTTGCTAAACCTCCTTTTCTAGCTTGTTTTCGTTTTTTACGAGCAATTTGAGCAGGAGTACGACCATTTCTTCTCAATTCTTCGTTCTTTTTGCGTTTTTGTATTTTATTATTCTTATTGCTTCTCATAATCTGTCTCCATTCCACGCTTTATACTGTTGGTGAGATACTTTTAGTGGAAAACCATTAGGAAGCGTAAAATGAACATATTTCTTGCCAACTTTCTTTGTTTTCTTGATTTCTTGGTCCTCAAATACTCTTTTCATTAAATAATATGCGTTAGCCATTTTTTTCCTCCCATTCTTTTTCAACTTGAAGGTCAAAACAGTCTAAGCAAGTATCTAACGAATACATCAAGTTTTGGTGCTTATAATTCTTACACTCAGCACAATGAACTCTTGTCGCCTGCTGTAATTGCAGTAGTTTTATGGTTTGGTTTTGTTTTCGAGTCTCTACTAGGTCATAAGCGATTGGCATAATCATCAAACCACTCATAAGACCTACTAATGCGTAGATCAGATAGGATTCTATCATTTTATTGCTCCTTTTTTTTAAGGTTATGTGTCTGTTGCTGAAACTGTTTAGAGACTATGTTTCAAAGTCTTGTAAAGTTCTGCGCCAACGGTTTTTTGTTAGTTTTTGTCCAATGTGTTAATATTTTGACTACAACCAAACAAGTGTTGACGCATTTATCCATCAAGTGTCCAATCTTGACTTAAATATTGTTGTGCTTTCTTATATTTCAGCACTTTAACTGCATCGCCTTTCTTTATAGTAACAAGGCTATTGCGACCAATCTTTTTCTCGGCTTTAATGGGTTGGTTCTGTTTAGCGAGATATTCATAATATTTTCCCCAACCACCAAGTTTTCTTATAAACTCGCCACTATGTTTCTTATCAGAGTTATTAATCATTTAATCTCCCTCCTTTATAATTAAAAGGGCATACAATGTTTTATAACGGTCTTTTGAACCAAATCTGCTGAAGGGATGTTCATTATCGTATTCTTGACGGTATTTCCATGTATCATATTCAGTAATTGCTTTTTGTAGTTCTTTCCAACGTGTTGATTTACACAAATCCCAATTATCCTCACGATAACGAGATTCTAATGCTCTCGCTTCATATTTTAATTCGAGTGAGTTCATTTTCTTTGGGTCTCGAAATTTTTCGTAGTTAAACCATTCTGTTTCTTTCAAATTTCCCTCCCTTTATTTATAGTGTTTAATAAACCAAGAACATTTGTATAAGCATCGTACTTACCACGCAATGAGAATGTTATGTACGTTTCTTCATCGAGATGTAACTTCTCTTCATCGTATTGCTTAACTACTTTCGTTCTTAAATTTTCGACAGTACCAATTAAATCTTTTATGGCTTGGAGTTGTATCATCTTAGGCTCTTTCAATGTAATAACCTCGCATCATCGCCACCTTTTTCTTTGATGGTATTATCACGTTTATTAAAACCATATTCTATCTCGTGAATCTTCCAAAACAGTTCGAGTGGTACTAGATAAGGTTTCGAAAAATCTTTGGATAACTTGTCTTGATTATCAAAGCAGAACTTGATTAGTTCTTGCCAGCGTTCTGATGATTCATAATCCCAACCCATTTTAAGGTAGTGTCGTTCAATACCATTTAATGTGTGAAGGATTTCAAACCAATTCATTTCCGAAGGCTTTTTATGTTTAGTGTTAGCCATTTAAATCTCCAAGTTGTGCCACCTCCCAAGCCTCGATGCGGTGAAGCTCAGAAGGTGACTGTTTAACTGTTGTTTAACTATAAACTCCGTGTTACGTTGGGAGTACAAAGGAAGCAGATGTTACTCTGCTCCCATTGGGTTATACTGTGAGGAACCCTGTCTCCACGTTAAGAAGACCCTCTTCAGGCCAACCAAGTGCCAACACCTCTTCTTTAGTAAGGTCAGGGTCAACACCTTCCAGCACCACATAATGGAACTCATACCCTGCCTGCTCTTTGGCACGCTCAGAATTCCTATTGATACGCTGTCCAGCCATCACAGGGACTGCCTCTCCACCTACCTCTATGTCATAGCGTAGCCTATTAGCTCCAGGTAAAGTAAAAAGCCAAGTGCCTGTCTCGTCGTTTTGGTTAAGATATACTGGTACTTCCATTCTATTCTCCTTTTTATGTTCGAATGATAGTTAACTTAGATTGGGAACTCGTTTCCCAACCTAAGGGGGGTCCCCTGACAATTCTATCTCCATATCAAAATGCTACAATTTTTGAAAGTTGGGTTAAGTCGAGATGCACAGATAGTGCTATGTGAAGGGGTAGAAGTGTCCAAGTTCTTTTTCCTGTTGCTTATTTTTTTTGTAAAAAAAAACCTTGAGACCTGCAACAAAGGTGGTATCTGTTGCGCTCAAGGACGCGCTCAAGCTAAGGGTTTAGAGGCGAAAAGTCAAGGATTATCTTTTTTACACACTCGTAAGATTTTATTTTGTAGCTTACATATATGAAAAAATACTCCCTTACTATTATTTACGATGAGGATAAGGAAGAGATATCCTCGGTAAAGCAGAAAATAGTAGACCTTGATTCAGTAACCGCTCCGAAACAAATAAAAGTAGACATGAATGTGAAATTTGTTGAATGTCTTCCTGATTTATCTCAGGATGTCATTAATGCTTTATTTCAATCTGCTGACGATACGGGTGGACTGATGGGAGATGCGTGAATACGTTGTTAAAGGTCAAAAGAATTACGTTTACGAATATGTAGACGAAATACCAGTAGGATTGCCTATTAGCTCTGACTGGCGAAGTTCAGGAATCGGAGAATGGGTTACTGCTGACGATGGATGTGTCATACAGATTTTGCGTGCAGGAGAAATGTTGCATCGCAAGAAAAAAGTACGTTATGTAGGCACTTGTACGGGAACATTTATTTGTTCCGCAAATACACAAATGGACACCGATAGAAGAAAGAACATCTATTCTTTTGGTGGACATCGCAATCATCTCGATTCAGTTAAGGAACGAAAAAACCTTACTGCCCAAGAAGCCTTGTTTGCAAAATACTTGGCGAATGGGATATCTCCACAAGAAGCGTATTTAAAGGCATTTAACTCGTCCAATCGGAAATACGCAAAAGTAAAGAGTGGTATTTTAATTAAACAGGAGAGAATCGTGTCCGCAGTTAAAGAAGAACTCGACCAGGTACTTAAAGAAGTTGGTATTGACCTTAAATACTTAATTGAGGGTGTTAAGGCTGAGGCTGATAGCGCAGATCGTACTGTAGATAGGCTAAAAGCCTTTTCTATGTTATGGGATGCTGCTGAGGTAGTGCCGAAGAACAAGGTAACTCAACTAACAGGTGCAGTATTTCAAGGGTTTGACACCGAACAATTAGAATCCGCTAAAAGACCAGAATTAAAATCAATTGACGACTAGGTCGTCTTAAAAATTTTTTTTGTCGCAAGGCGACAACCGAGGGTATGATGGATTTTTTAGCTATATATGGTGAAGCAGGGATGATTGGCGTGGTAGGCGTTATGTTTGTCTACCTTGTTATGTCTTTATCAAAGAAAAGCGAAGCTCAACAAGAGGCATTGGAACGTCTAAAGGTTGAGAATCGAGGGCAATCTGAGACCCTTGAGAATATGGAGGGGATGATAATCAAGTTAATAGGTAGATGGAATCAGTCTGATGACAAGCTTGATAGAAAATTCGATGCGCTTACAAAAGAAATTAACGACTTAGATAACCAAGTGTCTCGTATAGATGGGTCACTTTCTCGGATAAATGGGAAGCATTAGACTTATCTTATTACTATTTGGAATATTTACTATTCTTAGTTGCTCTCCTACAGGGTGGGTTGTTGGTGGTTATGAATTATCTCCATCTGACACATTAGTATCTGCAAACTTTGTAATTATTACTTGTGTAGACAGCTTAGAGCATTGGTACAAAGAAATAGTAGAAGATAACGATAACTGGTGTTTTTTACATACTGAATGGGAATACGTGAGAAAACAATGAATAGTCCATTATCAAAACTTGTTAATTGGCAACAAAGCACAGGACAACTTGATGGTTGGACTGCATATCATATAGCTGCAGGTGCTTTCCTTTGTAAAGTATTTCAGTGGTGGGGTTGGACCAACTTTTGGTGTGTCATGGGTGTTTTTATTGTTGGCGTACTGTGGGAGGTATTTGAATACTATATTGAGAATTGGAAACCTTACGGAAGTAAGAAAAAATGGGCATATAACACTATTGCGGATATTATTGTAGAGACTGCTATAGCTTGGTGGATGGTGATTTGAGTGCGAAACCAGATACCGCCAGAAGTTATAGGACTACTATTCTTGATGATAACGCCATTGTTAGCATTAATCTTAAATGGTTGGGTCAAATTTGTGTTCTCATTGCCTGTCTTGTCTATGGGTACTGGCAGATTGAAACAAGGATTAGAAATCTTGAAGAAAATATTACTGTCGCTAATGACCAAATTGCAGACTTACTCAACAAGCATATTGTCGAAGAAAAGGCTGAACGAGAAGAATTAGCTGAAAAAGTGAAGTTTTATGAGAAAAAACTCAATATTAACCCTTTAAGTTGGGGAAAAAAGAAAAAATGAATGAATTTGTCAAGTTATGTGAAAAAATAACACTTTTTATAGTTGGTCCTAAAAAAAAGCCAAAAAAAAAATATCAAAAGCGGAAGAAATGAGAAGGAGTAAATGGCTATGAAGCTTTATGAAATATTAAGTGGTGGTTTAACGCCAGAAGAGCATAGGGTTAAATCTAAGTCTGAAGCAAAACAGCAAAGAGTTGATGCTAAGGCTGATTCAAATTATCTTACAAAAGACCCATCCACTCTTAAGGAAAGAAGAGAGGATATACTCCCTTATCTTGAATTCGCTACTGGAGTTCAGGGATGGGGTGAAAGAGGTGAGGAACCAAATCTTAATGATTTGTTATGGACATTGCCAATGCTTGCTGGAACTGGAGTTGGGGCAGCTAAGGCTGTCAAGCATACAGTAAGTGGTGGCACACCTATTAGTAGGTTGATAGCAAACAGTATTGAACCGACAGCATATGATAGTAAATGGCATGAGTTAAAAAGAGTATTAACTAATCCTAAAGTTTTAAAAGAAGCGGTTATAGATGATATTCCTCAATATAAATTATTTGACAACGCAGAAGATAGGTTATTTGCATGGAGAAAAAAGTTGGGTTTAGGTAAGCCTAATGAAAAATATAACCAAGTTTTGGATATGGTTCAGTATAATGCAGCACAAAGAGCAAAAAAGAAAATAAAAACTTTAGATAAAGGAGACCGCAGAATCCCTCATCTTAAAAAAATAGTAGATGATTATAATCAGAATAATCCTATAGATAGAATATGGAATAAATTTGGTACTCATGTAGAAGATGGTAAAACATACTATCATTATAAAAATCCAAATGATTATTTTTCTATAAGAGATGGTGATAGATGGGTAAATAAAAAACACGGTTTATTTGGTGGTTGGAGTTCAAAACAAAAAATGAAAGGAAGTAAAGAATTTGGTGGTGTATTAAGAGAGGATTATTATGATAATTGG
>Ga0209645_1000226_pt1 | contig 30160 bp, 18 predicted proteins | sample ETNvirenome_6_30_FD_184070 | JGI IMG/M metagenome (GOLD analysis project Ga0209645, IMG submission 184070) | Marine viral communities from the Pacific Ocean - ETNP_6_30 (SPAdes) (version 2) | ecosystem: Environmental > Aquatic > Marine > Oceanic | place: Pacific Ocean | collected 2013-06-19
CAAAGTATTCAGTTATTGTTTGACCGTCTAGTAATTGATATCCATTTAAATTAATTCCAGACTTAGTATATCTAACAATAGCAGCTAATCCATTTGGTAGATAATCTAATGAGTTATCTAATATTCTAGGAACAATAAATTTCCAGAAAAAATCTGGCATGCTTTTTTCATAACCAGCGGCTTTTACCATTCCGTTATGATCGTCTAAATTACCATTGTCTTTAAATGTTTTACCACTTTTTTCAAGAGCTTTTCTTAATGGCATTTGGCCATAAGATTTTTCAATAACCTTCATAGCAGCGTTATAATCTTTATTGCCTTTAAAAGAAGAAATAAACAACATTGATCCTATTTGATTTTGAGGAAACATGTGTTCTTGCTCTATGAACGTTTCATTATCTAAAGTTCCGTCAGGATTTATAGGCAAGGCAGTCATAAAAGCAGAACTTCTTTGTAAGCCAATCATTTGGCTAGAGCTGTCGCCATGAAAAGCTTTAAGAAAATAAGCTTTATCTAAACCTAAGTTTGCACCTGTGTCATATAACTTTGCTAGCAAATCAAATTTTTCTAATTCATATTGTCTAAATTGATCTAGTGTTATTAATTGTTTACCTAACTTAAATTTTAACTCGCCTGTTTTAGGATCTTTTGTTATATTATTTAATTTGCCTTTTCTTTTAGACTTCTTACCTATTTCTTTATACACAAATGCTTTAGTTACATCTTCAAGTGCCTCTTTTATTTCTGGGGATAAATCTTTAAATGCTTGCACTACACCAAAGATACTTCTACTTTTTCCAAAAGTCATACCTGTTCCAAGAACATATAAAAACCTTGGATCAGCGTTTGCAAACTCTTGTATTATATCAGCTAGCTCTTTTCTTAATGAAGCCGGAAATCTAGTTTTATCTTTTTTAATTTTATTTATTCTGCCTTTAAGCTTATCTATAGCACCAGTAACTGTCATCATACCATTAGGCGTGGCTATTGCATACCCCATTAATCTTCTTGATAACTCGTCTACCTCTGATCTTTGTTCAGCATTCATGTCTAATACATTATTGTATAAAGCATTAGACCTACCATCTTTTAATCTAGCTACAGTAGCTTCTGATGCTAGATTATTTTCAATAGCGTTTATAGATATTTCTTGAGTTGCTGTTAATGTTGACAGTACTTTTGAAAACTCTCTAATAGTTCCATCTGCTTTAGTTCCGCTTCTTTTAGAACCATTAGGGTCCATACCAAACATGTCAAGTATTTCCTCTTTAGTAATATCATTTCTTAGTTCTAAAACTACTAATCCTGCGCCCGTGTCAGATTTTTTAGCTCTTTCTTGTTTATTAAATAAATTAACAAAAGTCTTGCCAACTAAACCAGTTGCTTTACCTCCAGTTGTAGCAGCGGCACCTTTAAATATTTCTAAAAACTCCGGATTTAAATCTCCATTTTCTTTTACAATTAAATCATATAAAAAGTCTTGAGCTTTTTTTCGTCCATTAGTATCTAAATCTTGATTTGCTAGAACTCTAAGAGGATCGATACCCATATGCGCAGCTATAGAATTTAACACACCAAAATAAGGGCCGGTTGGTATTGTTGCTTTTTCAGACTTTAAAGGCTTACCTGTTCTAGGATTTATTACTTTAGGATCTAGCTCTTTGCCTATTATTAAATTTTTTATATTTTTTATTGCGCTAAATTTAGCTTTAGGGTCCGTTATATCGTTAAGAGATAAAACGTCAGCATCTTTTATAGTACTTTTTATACTACTAATATTTCGTGTAGGTAATTTTATAAGATCAGTTACCATTAATAAATTATCAACCTCTTGTTTTAAGTTGTCTCTTTTAAAATCAGAGAGTGTTATATTATCTATACGATCTAGTAAACTATCTTTTTTGTCTTGTATTTTATCACCTATAGTTTGACCTTCATTAATTTGTTGTTCTGTAGAAACTTTTAATCCACCAAATTCTTTTTGGAAATATTCTTTTTGAACGTTCTTTTTAGAATAAGGTATAGCAACTCCAGTTATAAAACCAAATATACTACCAGTACCGTCTGTAGCATCGAAGCCTCTTGTATTAATTTGAATTTTATTATTATTAAAAGGATGTATTCCAGAATTTAACTTGTTTATTAAATCTACAGTTTCTTTAGGTGTTATTTCTTTGTTTTTTCTTTTTTCTAATATTTCGTTTTTTAAATTTGTATAGTTTTTAGTAGGGCCAGATTTAAATTTTTCATCTAAAACTTTAGCAAGAACATTTCTATAATAAGTGTCAGCTTCCTCAATAGTATTTATACCAAGATCTTTAGTACCTTGAAGTATTAAGTTTTTAATAAGCTCACTATTTTGAATATCTCTATAAGCTTTCCAAACGTCTGGAGAATCTTGAAACTCTTCTGCTGTTTTATATTTTTTATTACCAGCCTCGTCTATAGTATACTGATCAATTAAATCTCTAGAAGCTTTATCTTTTCTACCATCAGCTTCTTTTAATTCTTTTTCTAAAACTTTATTGTAGTTTAATGTTTCATCAAAACTAAACTCAGCATCTTTGAAAGTATCTCCTTTTTTAGTATTATCAGAGCTAGCTAACAATTTAGCTATAGCCTCGCTAGGTTTATTATTTTTAATAGAATAATTAAAATCAGTTAAAAACTTTTTCATAGATTGTGGCCCATCAAATTTAATATCTCTATTAAAAAATTGTTGACCAAATCTTCTAAAAACACCAGTTGCTTTTTCAGCAAAACTATTATTAATTTGTATATCGCCATCTAGTATCATTTCAGCCATGATAGCTAGCATTTCTTCACCTTGTTGGTTTTCTTTATATTTTTTTATTTTTTTATCAAATAATTCTTTTTTCCCAGGTTTAAATGTGACTCCATCACCGTCAATAATTTGTTGAAGTTGAGCACCTAAAATCGCTCTCATTTTAGGATCTGCCTTTAATGTGTTAGCAAAGCTAGCATGTATGAACTCATGTGCTGCTGTATTAAACATACCATTTTCAACAACAGCATCTTTGTTTATTACCATTTCAAATCCTACAATTTTACCATCTTTTATAATTGGTATGTTAACTCCAGCTGAGCTATTATTTAAAACGTTCATGCCAACAGCTAGACCTTCAGCTACTTCTTTTATCTCTTTTTTAGCATTGGCTACTTCTTTTTTATTTTTTGAAGTATTAATAATATCAAGTAAGGCCTCATATCTGCTTTCCGCTTCAGATGTTTCAGCTTCTATTTCAGATTTAGATAATCGCTTTCCATTTTTAGTTACACTTTTGCTTTCTCTTTCTTTTATTAGCTCTTGATAATCTTCATTATTTAATTCTTTTATAGTAATAGTAGGCCCACCCATTTTTTCAGCCATTTTAGCCATTGATTTTATTGTAGCCATTTTATTTTTATAAGCTCTATCAACAACCTCAGGCGGGTATTTATCTAATATATCTTGTTTTCTATTTTTTCTATTATTTATTCTTTTTTCAATCGCTCTTACTCTTTCGTTTATAGTATTTTTATTAAGTCTTTTATCGTTTAATGTTTTGTTTATTAAATCTCTATCTGATTGATTTCTTTTTTCTATTAAAAGTAAACTCTTTTTTTCTGAATTAGTAAATAAATCTACTCTTTTTAAATCCATATTAGCTGTCTTTGCAAAATTAACAACTAAGTCTGTATGTCTTTTTTCTAACTCTTTTATTTTTTCATCTCTTTCTTTTTTATTAAGTCGAGAATATTGAGGGCTCATGTTTCTTAAGCTAGCGATTTCTTTTGTAACTTCATCTATTTCTGTAGCAATATTTTTTAAAATACCAACTTGTGAATCTCCTCTAAAAGGAGAAATTACATGAGCTCCTACTCTAGGTGCCTGAAGAAGTCCAGCTAAAGCAAGACCATTTATAGCTGACTCATCCCAATTATCTAGTAAGTGTACGGTTTTATCTCCATTAATATATCTTGAAACAAAATTTTGACCAGTTGATGCTAAAACTTCTGACAAAGCCTCTCCAGGAAGTTCAATAGCACCTGTCATAAATCCTTTACCTAAAGTTCTTGGGTTAAGTAGTCTTGAAAAATAATTTTTAACGCCAGTAGTTACGGCTTTATCTGCTGGTCCTAGAAGAGCATTTAGCGTTCTACCAAATATTTTAGCAGTAACATATTCAGAAATACCCTCAGCACCACCACCAATTACAGCACCAACAACTAATTGACCATAGCTTAAGTCCATGCCGTACAAACCGCCAGTATCGTCGTATAGTTGTTTTTGATAATAATTTTCTTTATAAATACCTCCACCAGCATTAATAGATAGCAAAGGTAATGCCCAGCCTCCAGTAGCAGCTATTGTTGCTAGTATAGGAATTTGTGACATACCTTGCACAGTAAAGTACTCAACCCAATCAGCATTATCTCCTTTGCCAGCTTTTAAATCTTCCCAAGACATAGGTGGTTTTACTGTGGCGTCCATTCTACCTATAATCTCATCAATACCGTCGCTTAAAGATCTCCACATTGATTGTTTTCTTCCTTTATTATCTTTACCAGCAAGTATAGAATCTTTATCAAAAAGTATATTAGTTCCATAGTTACCTATAAGAGCTTTAATCCCCTTTGCTAATTCAGGATTATTTTTAAAAACTTTATCTACCATAGGATCAATAACCTGATCAACTACATCTGACAATCCTTGCGCTGCATCTATAAAGTTTGCAGCAAACGTTGGCCATATTTTTTGATATTGATGCTGAAGAAATTTAGAATCCAAAGCTCCATCAGTGTGAAACATTGAATGAATTCTTTTAGACTCAGCGTCGGCAATATTAAAACCAGCATCGTTGTCTAGTAACTTATCTATATTTTCTGTTTTGTCGTTATAAATATCAATTAGTCTTTCGTATTCTAATTGATGGGCAGAGCTAGAATTGTAAGCATCATTTATTTCCGTACTAGCTAACCCCGCCATTGTTTGGTAGTTATCTATAGCTTCAAACTTTTTATCAAGATATTTTTGTGCTTTTTCTCTTGCGGCTTCTTGTTTGCTGTTAATTTCTTGCTCATATATTTCTAACGCTTGCTCTGCCTCTCTTTTTTTATTAGCTTCGTATTCTTCTAATTGTTTATTAACATTAGTTTCTAAAGCCTGTACTTCTTTTACGTAACTATCCCATTGAGCATTAGCTAACTCTGGATTCAATTTACCATTTTTTACTAAATTTTCTAATTCAGTTCTTTTATTATTAATATCATCTTCTGTTGGTAGAACGCTTTTTATTTTTTGTATATCTTTTTTTACCTTTGGATCACTGTAAATTTTATTTACAATATTATCAGCCTCAGTATTAATCTCTTCTTGAGTTGGTAAATTTTGTTCATAAATTTTATTAGCTTGATCTTGATAGTATTTTATGTCAACTGTTTTTTCAAACGTGCTTATTTCGCCATCACCATCTTCATCTTTTTCATTAAATTTTAAATTACTTTCTTTTTGAAGCTGCTCTAGCACTTCAATATTAGTATCAATTGTTTTTTTGTTTTCCTTTATTCCATCTACATGTGAAACTAGTTCAGCTTCCGCCTCCGCTCTTTCTTCTATGTCTTTTATAAGTACTTTTTTATTTTGTATATTTCCAGAATTAATAACTCTATTAATAAACTTTTTTTCCGAATCACCTAAATCCCCTTGCCATTCTTTATTTAAGTCAGAAACTTTAATGTTATAGTCATGCTTTCTTGATAGCTCAACAAAATTTTTATGGTAAGGATCTTTTTCGTTAAGCTCGTTTATAGCTTCATTATATTCATCTTCATTTAAATCCCCATCTTTATATTTTTCTTTTAAACCCTTTCTTTCATCTCTTAATTTTTTAGCAATATCTTTTTCATCATTTACAAATTTTTTAAAACTTTCATCATTTTCTAAATCTTGTGGTCCTATCTCTTGTCTGTCTGGATTTTTTTCTTTCCACTTTTTATACGCCTCGTTGTGTATTAAAGAATTAAATTGTCTTATTAAATCAGAACTTTGTATTTTTGCAATTTCATTTTGAATATCATTTTTTATTTTTTGTCTGATATCTTTTTTAGGAGCGCTAATAAAACCAATAGGTGCTTGATCGTTATAAAAATATTCTTCCGGTATACCAAGTTCACTAACGGGTAGTTGGTCTTGCTTTTTTAAATTGTCTAGTTTATTTAATAATTCGTAATTGTCATCTGCTGTTTGCTCTTTAGTTTTTTCCGATGAATTAAAAGCTTCAGTTCTTACTTCATGATTTTTTTTAAGAACAGACTCTGCAGTCATTGGCTCAGTGGGAGAGTTGGCAGATAAAAATTCGTTTATTTGGTCTATAACATCATCGCCATATAAAGGAACTTTTAATGTTTTTCTATTACCATCACTATCTTTAGGCCCCATTATAACCATGTAATCACCTCTAATATCAGCTTCTCTAAAATCAAAACCAAATCTACCATACTGCATTTGCATAGCAGCAACAACTCTTTTTTCTCTACCAGCTAAATTAAGCCCCATAAAAGAATCTTTTTGATGGTCTTGGGCATTATTCCAAATACCCATTGGCTCAAGTATTTTTTTAAATTGCCAAGGCATAACACCAACACCATCAAATGCTTTTTCTGGCAAAAGCGGTACTTTTTCTGGTTCAGTTTCCTCATCTTCCCAGCTCCAACCTTTAGTTGCTATATATTCATTTGGGTCAGAGTTTAATAACTCTAATCTTCTTGATGCTTCACCAGCAGCAGGACCTCCAGAATCTATAATAGATTTAAGATTCTTTTTTTCTTTTTTAATTTTATTATTAAGATCAGTAGCATCAGCCCACTTTAATGGATCTACTTCTTCTCCAAATACAGTTTGTTCAATAGAACCACCAAGACCTTCTTGTCCTGCTTGAGTGCCTTTAGATGCTTCTAATATAAGTTCTTGAGTTTCTATATCTTCTTTAAGCTCTTCACTAGCATCATCTCTTTTTTTAACTTCTTTTTTAGCCTCTTCAGATTGATTTTCTTTATCAACAACTTTACCGTCTTTTTTTACTGTAGTCCCGCTAGCATCAGTATTAACAACTTCTTCGTTTTTAGTTTTTTTACCAAGAGGATTTTCAACTTTAAACTTTAAATCTTCCAATGATATACTAGTAAGATCTTCGGTATAGTCACCAGTTATTTGTCTATATTTTTCTTCTAATATAGATCTATCTTTTTTTTCTATGTTTTCTTGATTGTTTTGAGGTTGACTTACCTCTTTATTTGTGGGAGTATAAAATTTAGTAGAATCAATTTTATCTACTGCTTTTTCTTTAGTAAATAAACCTTTAAATCCTTTCCATGCGTCTTCTACTTCGTCTGGAACAAAGCCTTCTTCTCCTGAAAAAAAACTTGTGTCTCTTTCCTCAGCATCAGGATTTTCTTTTAGAAATATATCCAAATGCTCTGGCCGAACATATATTTTTTCGCCATTTAGTACAAATGTTTTTTTATCCATAACTGTTTCGTTAGTTACCCGTTAATAATTATTTTTTATTTGGAACAAAGACTCTATCGTTGTCTAACGCTCCTCCTTTTATTGATTGCGGTGTAGATTCAACAACTGGATTAGTTGCTTGTGGTTTTGTTTGGTTCATTTGCATATTTCTTCTTGCGGCAGGGCTTAAATTATTAATATAATTTTGTTCTAATGCTTTAGTAAAATATTCTGCTAAATAATCTTTTAACATGTTTTCGTCTAGCATTATAGCGTCTGATATAATTTTAGCATCTTCTGATGTTATTCTACCATCTTCCGGTGTAGGATCTTGTACTTGTGCCTCTGGTATTCCCATGTCAGTATAAGTTCCTTTTTGTATAGCGGATATTAAATCATCTTTAAATGTTCTATTACCAAATATTTTATCTATTGACAACGATACTAAATTTCCAGTTTCTACAATTTTTTCTTTAACGTTATTATATTCTTTTTGATAGTTAAAAGCAGGATCATCACCTGGTTTAACATCTCCAGCTAAATTAACAACATTATCCACTAATGCTTTCATACCTTCTCTACTAGCTTGATCAACTTTCATTCCACTAATCTTATCAGTTAAATCTTCCATAGATAACCATTGACCATCACTCATTTCATAACCTGGAACTTTATCTTGAAAAATAGGCTGACTACTTCCATTTATTATATTCATAATATCATTAGCCATAGGTCCTAATTTCTCAACAGGGTTATGACCGAAGTTTTCCGTGTCAGTTAATGTTTCTGCTGTTTTTTTCTTAAACTCTTCTGGTACAGTCATCATTTGAGCTCTTTCTATAGTTTCTTGCTGTACATTAGCTTGATCATTTTTGTCGCCATTAGCAAACTCCCCTTTCTTTTGCATAGTCCAATTTGTTAAATCTTCTCTTTCCTCTGGCGTAACTTTAGGATCTCTGTTTAACTCACTATTCATTGCTTGTAAAAACATTTCGTTTTGATCAGGTATAGATTGAGGTTGAGTCTGTTCTATTGGTTGTTGACTTTGTGGTACATATTCTTCTTCCATTATTATAATATTTTAAATTCAACATCAATTTTAGAATAATCAACTCTATCGTAACCCCCATTATTAATTACAGCGCTGCTAGGTATTTCATCTGACATAACACCTTGGTAAATATGTTCGCCAAAAAATTTATCAATATACTCAAACATATATATATTTATACCGCTAGAAGATTTGCCTATTAATTTAATATTCTTTTTTAATCTTCTATCAGATAATCCACCAAGTAAACTAATACCGCTTGATATAGCTCCAGACCAAGCTTGGTCCTTTTGAGCCTGAGCGTCTGCGGCTGCTTGTTGTGCATTCTGAGCAGTTTGACTAGCATCTTGAAATAAAGTAGTTTGTTTATTTAATTCTCTTTGTTGAGCAGCTGCCGCACCTTGAGCGACTTTAGTATCAACATCTGCTGCACCTTGAGCTATTTGTTGAGCAACATCGAAATCACCTTTTGCTTCTTGCGATTGTAATCTACCAGCCTCAGCCGCAGCCTTTGCTTGATTAGCTGCTTCTTGTTGACCTATGCTAGCTGAAGATTTTTGAGCAGATAAAGCACCTTGCTTTGCTAAAGACTGCGCTAATGCTGCTATGCCACTACTACCAGCAGACCCTCTTAATCCTTCCATTATATTAGCTTGACTTTGTGCAAATTGTTGAGCTTGAAAATCAGCCTCTTGTTGATTGACTGTTAAATCTTCCATTGTGTTTTCTAAACCAGAATATGGGTTTTGTAATCCAGAAAATTGATTTTTCATTCCCTCAAATGGATTACTAGTATCAACATTTGAAAGTACATCTTTCATTCGATCTTTTTCTTGTGCTGCTTTTTTAGCAGCTTTATCTGCTTTTTTAGCAGCTTTACCAGCTTGTATACCACCATATATACCACCGACTAAACCGCCGATGGCTCCAAATATTTTTAAAGGACTTTCTGTATTTTTTTTAATATATGACATAATTGCTATTTTACTATTATATAGTTACATTTTTTGCTTATTATTTACTGCTTTCGTTTATCTCTGCGGATATAGCAAATAATTCAGCTTTTTCTTTTGAATCATTTTTAAACTGCACTTTAGCGAAGTAACCTAATAGCGAAGATACATTTGCTTCATCGTCTTTTACAAAAAATATAAAAGAACCTGTTGTTGGTGGAACCGTAGATAAAACATTTGTATCTATTGATAAAGTTGTAGTTTCAGTTCCATCATCTAAAGTAGATGTATTAATTATATTTTCTAGTGTTCCTAATTTCTGCATTGTTCCATAATTACCGCCTCCAAGCTCAAAATAAGAAGTTGGGGTAGTACTACCATCAACGCCATAATTTGCTGTTGTTATAGTATTAGCATAACAAATAAAATCTCCAACTTGCAATGAAGTATATTCTTTTCTAGGTATTTGTATTGTCCATGTTGCCATAATTATTTATTTAAGTTACTGTTAAAAAATCAGATGAATCTAATGTGAATGTAACATTCGCTGTACCAAACTTTTTAAGTAACACATATCCAGTTACAGTTGCTACAGTATTAGCGCTACTAAGTGCTATTGCCACATCAACTATTTCTATTATATTACCATGATTAGTTACACTTTGATCCCAGTTAGAACTAGCGTCAGTCATAGACCATGTTGGCTTATTAGCTGTTGTAAAAGTAGTGCCACCAGAAGTTCTTGTATACACGTAAGTAAACTTAACCCTTTCTCTTAAGTTTTTCATATGCCTTAATTCATGTATGCTATGATTAGCAACACCTTTAAAAGTTATAGCAGTTTGTGATGTTACATCGTAAGTATTCCCAGCGCCGTCATCGTCAGTATTGATTGTTATTTTAGGCATTATATACTGATTAAAAACCATTTGTGAAGATGGTGGTTGCGTTATGCTAGAATTTAGAGTGGTACCATTTTTAGGATATATATTTAAATTATAAGATTCGTTAGATGTTATAGCGGGAAAATTTTGATTAAATTGAAAAGTAGAAAAAAGAGATTTACTTGTTAATCCTGATAACGTTTTATTAATTCCTCTAATGACACCAACGTCTCTATCTAAAATATCCGCATTAGCTGTGTTAGTATTTATTATAGATGTACTATCGCTACTTTTAACTAACGTTAAATCAAATTCAGCACCAACGTCACCGTATATTTTTATTTTTTTAAAACCTCCTGCTTCAGCAATATCTGTAGGCCCAACTATAATTTGTTTTATTTCTTTAGCCGTTTTCTTTACTACACCAGTATAACTTATTATAACTTGAGCGTTAGATGTTAAGCTAAACTCGCTTATAAACATTATTTTATAATTCCAAACTTTTACCGTGTCAGTTTCACCATCTCTTCTAGTTATAGAATCTAGTTGCAAAGAAACTGTACCTTCAGGCATGTTGACTAATTCAATAGTAGGTGGATTTATGAAGTTACATATGTCAGGTGAGTCATCTGCTGTTACTACTAAAGTTCCAATTTGAGCCAAAAAACCAGCCGTCACATTCGACGCAGATAAGCCTGTGGTAACTATAGTGCTACCAGATGGGCCTGATTGAGTTACTGTTGATCCAAAACTAGATACTGCAGAGCTGCCATTTAAATTTATAGATGTATCATCAATAAATTCTATTCTAAAGTCTATATACCTTTTGTTATCAACAGGCCTAGCATGCCCTGTAAAAGGGACATTTATAGTATTTAGTGCCTCTGACATTTCAAATAAAATAGAAAAAACAAATGATACTGTAACAGTATTATTTACTTCAGCGGCAACTGCTGTATCAGTAAAGGTTATACTAGAAAACTGGCCAGGCAAAGTTCCAGGCGCAGAAAAATCTGAAGCAGATACTGTAAACCCATCATTAGGTGTGATAGTAAGACTACCACCACTAATCATGTTTTGGCCCATAACACTAGCGTCTGGATCTGTTGTAAAAGTAAAAGTTGATACTGTAAAATTTATTGCCATAATTATTCTGATAAAGTTTGTGGATAAGCATTGCCATCAACATCTGTAGCAGAGGCGTTGCCTAAATATGCGTTAACTCCAACATAAGAGCTTTGTAATAAAAAGCCTAAACCCTGAACGTTAAAATTAGCCATGTCAACAAGGCCCATAGTACCATTACTTGTAATTGCATAATTATCTCCTTTGATATAATTAAACCATTTTCCTTCTTTTTCTATAAACTCAGAAATTTTGCCTTTTTGTAAATTAGTTTCTATGCTAACTGCGCTCCATCCAGAAAGATAAGCTCCATTATAAAATTCATTATCTTGCGAATTTGCTAAAATTTGAGATTGAGTTCCTTCATAACTAATGGCTAAAAAAGATTTCATTGAACTAGGTGATTCATTAAATAATACATCTATAGTGGAAGGTGTAGTTGTATCATAAAAAGTATTATAATTTGATTGCGAACCTATTTTTTCAACGTAATGTTTATATATTTTATTATCATTAGTAGTGTAGTATCTATCAGCAACACTGACACCAGACATTGGAATAAAAGATTTAAAACTTATCCAGCCTTTTGATTTTTCATTAAAAGAAATAGTTTTATCAAGAGATGACGTAGGAAACTTATCCCATTTTAACAAAGTTAAATTATATTCATCGTTAACACCATCAAATGTACCTAAAATATTAGTATAGTATTTTAGTTTTTCTCTAAAATATCCTTTCATACCAACATCTGATATAGGCGTAATACCATTGCCTGATAATCTTAAAACAGCGCCTCTTTGTTTATCAGTAAAATACATTCTGTAAGCATCAGTTGCTAAAGACTCAGGATTTTTTGATATACCATAATCACCTGCAAATGGAGTTGAAGTTCCTAAAACTCTATCAGTAGATGTTAACTGTGCATTACCTCCAGCATTAAACAAAACGTCCTTACCGCTTGACATCACTTTTAGTACTTTATCTTCAGTAAAAACTACAACATCATTGTCTCTAGCTTTTATAGCTTGTATAGAGCCATAAGTAGTATTTAAATCTTTAGTTATTTTTTCAGCCATATTAAACTGATTTAAACTATTTGTGCTCGAAGTTGAGTTGTATATACCTGAATATATTATACTACTTGTTTTTTCTTCTTGTCCATATTCTAAAAATACAGATGAAGCTTTTACACCATTGTCTATTTGAGGAGTATTAAAATCATCTCTTATTCTATCTGACTCAACGCCGTTACCAAACGAATAACAATTGTGCCATGCTAAATCTACTGGAAATTTAAAAAACTTTTTATTTATAAAAAATATACCAGTTGTTTCTATAAATTTAAAAGTGGCCGACCCAGTAAATCCTTCATTTACAGTTAAATTAAATAAGTAGTCAACCCCGTTGTTAGTTACTTGATTTACAAATACTCTGTCAGGCATACTATCATTTGTTGTACACTGAACTTCCATTCCAGGTGTTATTAAGTTAGCGTTGTTAGTTCCCACGGGAACCGATATCACAGCTAATCCTAAAGCCGTGCCATTTATTGTATAGCTATCTGAAGGAACCGCGTTTGGCGCACCATCTGCAGCATTATCTATTTTAGCGTGGCCTAAAACTCTGGATCTAGTAACTAAACCATTTTTATGCGTAAAAGAAATATAGTCTTTTATTGCAACATAGTTTCCGTCAAAAGCTCCACCAGTGACAGTAGGCAAAAAACTTGTATCAAAACCACTAACGTCTCTTTTAACAACAATAGCGCTCTGTACCGTGCTATCTACGTAAGGATCCCCTGGAAAAGTTATACTTCCACTACTAGATCCTGTTGACGCTGCAAATTTAGCAGACTTTTCTCTAGAGCCGTAAGCGCCAGTGTAATCTATAATATTGCTATCACTTGCTCTTAGAGGTATAGCTCTACTAGCTTCATAATATATATCTAATCCTAAATCTTCTTTAGGCTCAGTTTCAAAACATGCGGCACTTGTTTGTATGGAGTCTTCAGAAAGACTTTGTGATGATACTCTTTTTACAAATTCAATACCTATGCTACCAAGACCGTTGTGCTTTAGAGTACCTAAAGGATCCCAAATACCTCTATTTATACCTTCGTTTACAGTTTCGCCTACTAGGTTTAAACGTCTGAACCTAACTACTATTGATGTTCTTATTTTGTACTCGTCATTAACGCCATCAAAATTTGAATAGTTTCTACTTTCTATTGTTATATTTTCTGATACTGAAGATTGATCATCGTTATTTGAATTAAATTGATCTCCTATAAAAACTTCATAGACCTGTTGGTTGGGATCGTTTGCAAATCTAAATAAAGTACCAGGTGTTTGCATTTTAGTTTTAAAATAAGCATTTGAACCATTAAAACCATTTGGCCCTATAACAGAGAATATAGCTTGAGCATCAGTATAATTAGCATCAAATCCACCATTTGTAAAAGCTTTATGATCACAATTAATTATTGTTCCAATATTATTATTACTACCACTGTCGCTAACTACGCTATCAACTGGATTGCCGTCATTATCAAGAACTATAGGATCACCATCGCCATCTTGACCACCAGTCTGTGCAAAGTCTGAACTAAAAATTTCAACACCAGCGTCACAATTTAAACCAAACCCAGTACGCGCTCTTGCTGAATCAAGAAATATATCAGCAGTTCTATCAGGGTGATTTGCCCAACTAACCCAAAAATCTTGCGTGTCTGCGGAGTTAGTACCAGCTCCTGAAGCCGTACCAAAAGTACTTTGTATATTAGCATTAGTAAAAGGACCTAAGTCATCACCATATTCGTCCCATTCGAAAAATTCATAAGGATTTTCTGGCGCTTCGGTAACTCCGTCGTCAGCATAGTGTTTATAAGCTGTGTTTACTGCATAACTAGCTATATGCGCTATTTGATAAGAACCTTCAACTTGATATTCTCCTAAAGAATTTCCTAAAACCCTATTTGTTAAAACATTATCTCTAGCTATTTTAACAAAAAACTTACCATCAAATTCAGGTCTATTTTGTATAACTTGATCTCTAAGCTGAATATTATAAGTTAATTTACCAAGAGCTGGGTTTGCACTTGAATCTAAATAGTTATCAACAGATTGAACTGCTGTACCTAAAGTGCTTGGATCAGGTAACTGTTGCTGTATCTTTTGGTACATAAACGTATCTGATAAGTAGAATGGATCTCTAATACCAAATCCATATTCACCACCGTTAGCTCCACCTTTTATAACTCTAGTAATTTTTCTAAAAGGACTATGCGCATGATAGTAAGTACCATCAGTATCTCTGTATTTACCAACTATTCTTAATAATGCATCTCCTTCAAAGTTTAATCCATCTAAATAATCAGTATTGCCATCATCACCAGGCTCAGCTGATTCTAATAAAATTCTATCAAAACCACTTTCTGAAGAAGGATTACCGTCTACTATTATATTATCAGGTTCTGCGTCACTTCCAGTGTAAGTATTATTATTGTCAATTTGACTTCCACCGAATACGTGTTTAGGAGCCATTTCTTCTAATGGAAAGTCCTTATGTGATTTTTTTATGTGATCTGGAGCTTCGCTATCTATGGCAATAATTTTATATCTAGCTTCTTCGTCTATAGCTGTTTGAGAACCATGTTCATTTTTTAATATTAAATAATCATTTTCTTGTACTTTATTTCTATCAGCAGAATTAAAAGCTAACCAAACATTATTATCACCAGCATCATACCATCTATCTAACACTAAATTATAATATTCATTAGATGTTTCTTTTACGTAATACTTAACATAACTCATCCACTCTGCTGGAGATTCACTATTACTACTTTGTTCTCCAATATTAGTCCACGCGGACGTTACTTTAAATTTATTAGAAAATTTAGATAAAGATTTTTCAACTTTAATAGTGCTAGGAACACGCTCGGTAACACCGCTATCATTTTCTAAATCATAACCAGATGATAAAACTGGAGTTTCTCTACCAAATTTATCACCAACGACAATACCAAGTTGATAGTCTCTAATAGATTTTAATGATTTTTTTGGAAGCGGGAAACCTACAGCTTCTGACAAAATAGATGGTTTTAAATTTGCCACCTGCATCATGTCATAACCTTGCACATAATTTCCGTACAAAATTCTATTACCTGATATGCCTTGAGCTTTGGCATATCTTGGAACATTATCCCAAGCTCTAAGTAGTTGATTAGCTTCTACTACTTTGTATATCATTTCTGAAGTTATGGTAAGCGAGCCACATGCGCTTTCGCCTTGAGTAATAACTTCGTCCCACTCAGAATAATCTATTCCTCTTTTTAAAGTTTTAACTATATATACGTTAGAATTATCTGTAGTCTTCCACAATATATCTATAGCTTTTACATCTAAAGGTCTAACATGAACATTAGGTATAAAATTTTTAACAACTATTTTTCTAGCTGTATTAGCCATACCTTCATTAAAACCTTTACTTGGTGTGTATTCAAAATCACCAGGTAAAAAAGCTAGTTCAGACCAAGGAGAGAAAGTAGAGCACTCATTATCTTCGTACTTATATCTATAGCCAAATCTACCAAATTTTGATTCAAATAAAGGTCTTTTTATTTCTAAAAATACATTCCAATTACTAGGATTATCTTGTTCATTTAAATCTTTATCAGTAAATATTATTTTAATTGTAGCTATATTGCCATCAGTGTCTATTACTTCTCCTCTTATAAAAATTGGATCATTAACGTTTACTGCTTCAAAAGTATAAATATCACCTTCTCTAAAATCAACACCAGTTGGGAAAGGTATATCTACCTCATTACCAATTTGTATAATATCATCTCCTTCAAAAAAATTATAACCTGTAAGTGGAAACTCTATTAAAGCTGGCTCTCTTTCAGAAACGCTCATTTCAATTTCAGGAGGTAAATGAGGTGATTTTTTAATTGTTGTGATGTTCTCTAATTTTATATCAGAGTTTATATTACCAAGTTCGCTAAACGATCCAGATCCTGCTAGCATTGGTTCAATATCTTTTACATCAATAAGTTGTTTTGTAACAGGATCTTTTACAAATAACTTAGTATGAGTTTTTCCATCATTAATTGTTCCGTCTATATTAGTTCCAGCTTCGCATCTATCTATATTTATTTTTTTAGGCTCATGCTTTCCATCTGACCACATTAATAAATTATCTAAAATATTTATAGATACAGATGGTATTATATTTATAGAGTCAAAAGAATCTCCTTTGTAATAATCAAACTCTAAAACTCTTTCTGGGTAAATAAACTTTAAAACTTTATTTGTAAAATCAAAGTTAGTTGTGTTAGATAAATATAAATAATTTTGAGTAGTATCTATTTTTACTATTTTTCTAGCACTTTGGTTTCCATCAGGAAATAAAATATCTGTACTGCCAGCTTGCTGCCCATATATTTCCATGCCAACTCGGTACTTAGATGCATCGGCTACTGCTAAAACTGAAATATAACTACTACCATCAGGTATTGGATTAGTTCCAAAAACATTAGCTGCCGTATCTGTAACAGCAAACTTATCTATAAAAATAAATTTTCTAGTTAAATCTTCAAATTCTCCTGAAATACCAACTTCAGTTATGCTATCAACCCAATGTGTTTCTTGTATTATTTCATCTGGAGTAATACCATTTAATATACCATTAATAGGTACTGGCGAAGCTGTAAAATAATATGTTTTGTTATTGCCTTCGTCAGCAACACTAGCTATGATTTTAGATGTTTTGCTATTAGGGTCTGTCGGTGGTCCTGGAAATGTTGTTGTTGTTGTTTCAGTAACTTCATCATTTCCTTGTATATTTTGCACAACACCAACGTTACCTATACCAGTATCAGCATCAGCGTCAGACGTTGATACCTGAATATTCATAGCGTCTCTATATTCACCATTAGGAACAATTCTCTCGTCAAGATCTTTGTTCATTCTAGCTTTTGAAAAATTACGTTTAATTTCTGGCATAGTTATTTAATTTGTTTACCCATACCTTTTATTATCTGAGTAAATTCTTCTATTTTAATATTTGATAATCTAATCTTTGCTTTTCTAGTTTCAGCAAACTTTTCTTTTTTAAATCTTTGAACTAAGTACTCAGGTATATTAGACCTTCCAGATAACACGCCGTACATAATCCATTTATAACAAGCTTCTTCACAAAACTTGTGTATAACCATTTCGTCGTCTGTACCTACTCCATCACTTACGTATTTTAATATTATAGTATCACCAGCTAATGAAGATCCAAAGTGTATATAACCTCTAAGATTATCTATATAAAAAGTACCATTAGACTGCGCATACTGTGGATCTAATCCATATCTTCTACCTCTGTAATCTATTTCTATATCTGTAGAGTCATCAGAGTCTGGATCTGATTGTGTAGTATCAGAATAATTACTTAGCGTATTACTAGGAGTTTGTTCTAATAAAGACTCTGAAGAACTAGATCCATTTTGAGTTATTGATATTGACATATTAGTTCCGTTAGCGCCGCCTAAAACTACGTTGTTAGCGTAAACTCCCTCTGTAGAAGCGGTATTAACCGTCGTGCTTGATAACGCAGTTCCGTCAGTATATTCTATTTCTACAACACCACTACCTAAATTAGTTGCCTTGTGGTGACCAAAGCTATTTATTTCTTGCGCTAGTAAATCGGCCACTGTATTTTGATTTGGAGTACTTGGATCTATGTACAATATAGGTATATAAAATATAGCTTGATATTTTGTAGGACTTAGTGATGTCGGTGGGCCACCAGCTGTAGTATTGCCTTTATCAAAAACAAAATATACATTTCTAGTAATTTCTGACGTGGTAGAGCCATCAAAACCTGTGGTTGTATACAATAAAGCAATATGATCACCGTCTGAAATATTATTAGCGCCTTCAACAGTAACTCTAACTGTTCTTCTAGCCGTACTTAATGAATAAGTGCCATCAGTAGCTTGAGCTATAGCAAAAGGATTGCATGTTTTACTAGTTGGATATAAAACTCTTTCAATACCATCACTACCTAGCGCGGATAATTTGATATAATTAACATAATCTTGAGGCAGCGCCATTTTAAGAGTGTTGGGTACTTCTATTTCTTGTGATTTAAAAGAACGCAAAACGTCATATGATAATTCTTGCAATGCTCGCATAGCATGAAACTGAACATCAGTTCTATTTACTTTGTTTATTATTTTGTTTTCACCTACGTAAATATACATAAAGTTATTTATGATAGTATCAAGATTAACAAATTGATATGTACCAAATTCACTACCTGTATAATAAGAAGCTTGAGTTGTTGATCCTAATAATCCCATAATTAACTATTTTGTTCTTGGTTAGTCATTTGTATAGCGTTTGCCCCAACTTGACCTATGTCTTGTTGTTTTGTTATAACGCCAGATAACATTAATATTTTTGAAACTAATGGCTCTTCTTCAGCTTCTAGTAGTTCAAAATTCTGAGCATCAGTAGCACTTGAGTTATAAAGAGCTTTTTCTTGAACAACTACATACGTCCAATTTGGAGTTGTTGGCTTTTTGTAATAATTAACAGTACAGCTAGCGTTATCATTAGGTGAAGGTGTTATTCTAATTGTTGTAGATGAAACTCTAGTAAATATAGGTCTTGCTGTTTTAGGATATAATACTGAACCAGTTTCGCCAAGGGAAGTAATATAATGTTCTTCTTTTTTATTTACTTCTGTAGCAAGATTAGTTCCTACTTTTACAATATCTAATTTATATAAATCTGTTGGAAGTGTCATTACACCACTAGAAATGTTAGTGTTTGTTTCTGATTTTAAGAAAGGAGATAATTTAGCTTCTAACATTTCTAAAGTATCTGTATGTGTATCATCATCTTTTGGTTTAGCGCCAGAGTTTCTAGCTTTATGAAAATAAGCTTCATATATTTCATTTTGAGCTCTATCTGCTAGTAGATTAAATTCTTGTGGTGTTAAATAACCTCTTTGCTCTTTATTAAGCAAGGCTAAAACCTTTTGATACACGCTGTTTATATTTACTGCCATTTTGTTTTATTTTACTATTATATAGTTACATAATAAAGCGGAAGGTTAGCCCCTAAATAAAAATAGCCACCCGTAATGAGTGGCTATTAATATTAGTTAAAAAATGTTATTTCATTCTTTTTTGTATATTTGAATATATTTCCATGCCTTCATCAGTTTTAAACCAAGCAGCTAAAGCCGAATATGGATGTTCATCAAAAGGAACTGTCATTAATTTTCTATCAGTTGATCCCCACATAAAATATCGTTGATCGTTAGATAGTTTAATTATACCAGCTTCAGTAGCTTTTACGCCAAAGTTTCTAAGTTGAACATTATCATCTGTAGTTAATTCTATAAATAATTTAGGATTACGTCTAGCAAATAATAATAAGTCTCTTTTTAGTTCTTTAGAACTTAAGTTATTAACTTCAGACCCAACTTCTGCTCTCATTATAGCTTCAGCCATATCTATATCCATGTCTTTAGCTATACTTAAAGCCTCAACTTCAAACTCTAGCCAATCTAATTGATTTTCTGCTATTTCAATAGGCTTGTATTCATAATAAACATTGTCTTTATCTGGGTGGTATAAAGATAATAATTTCTGTAAAGTAGTTTTTTCTTTTGGAACAAATAAGGTTCCACTTCTAAAAATAATATGTTCTAATCTTTGATCACCTTTCATTTCATCAACAAAAGGAGTTATTTGATTTTGACAATACTTAAGTTCTCTTTCATAACCTTTTTCTACATCAAACCAAAATATATTAGCAGACCTTATCATTCTAGACAATGGTTTTCTTCTGCCTTTTAAATAATAAACTCTATCTTTTATTTCCCAAGTATTTCTTGGTTTAGCTTTTATTTTAGGAGCTTCAACCTTAGGTTGCTCTTTTACAACCGGCTGTTTTTCAACAGCTACTGTTTCTTCAACTACAGGTTCTTCAACCTTAGTTGTTGTTTTTTTCTTTGCCATAATATAATATAATAAAAAATTAATAAAAATAGAGGCAGCAAAAAGCTGCCCCTATTAAAATAAATACTAGTTCATTAACATAAAGTTGTTTGCACCTTGAGTGATTAAACATCTTTCTGATAACATATGTATTTGCATTGCATCTAAAGCTGATGTAGCAGCTCCAACAGAACCAGTAGTCCAAGTTTTCATTTTTCTATTGTCTGTTTGTGAAGCTCTAAATCTAACGTGTAAGAATGGTCTTTTTAAGTTTTTACCTAAAGACTGATCATACACAGTAGACGTACCAGCTGGAATCATAACGCCTCTAATTGCATTAGCTCCTGCAGCGGCATTAATACCACCTCTTGTAGCTAAATCATTTAAGTATCTAAAATCAGATTTGTAGAAGTCATAAGAACCTCTTCTAAATCCTGAGAAACCTAAATTTAATGCCATATCTTCGTCGTTATCAAATACTCCGTATGAAGTACCTCCAGCTCCGTAAGAGTTCATTGAAGCAAGCATGTCGTCCATTGCTAAACTAGTAGCTCTGTTTACAAACATCATGTATTCTTCAATAGCACCTTGTTTGTCAAACTCAGCTAATATAGCATCGAACTCAGCTAAATCAGTAGCAGCGTTAACACCTGTTACACCAGATGTCATGTTACCTCTTGACTCGATAGCAGCAAATAAACCTTCAGTACCAGTTTCTTTTGTAGAAGCGTCAGCTCCTGTACCTCCTAGAACATAAGATTCTTCAGTGATGTCATTAGATTTACCACCTAATTCACTTTCTATCATAGCCATTTCTAAGTAATCATTAAAACGAGCTCTAGTATCAGATTCAGCTTTTAGGTACCAAAGATATCCAGAAGCTCCTTCTTCGCTAGTTACTTCAACCCAACCGATTCTACCTGTATCAGATCCTGATACTTCAAAATAGTCTTTCATAATAATTGGTTTATTACTAAACGTTTTGAAAGCTGGTTCGTTAGCCCCTCTACTATCAGCTGTTGCGTTACCAGCAGCGTTGTAATAGCTAACTCCTTTGATATATTCAGATCCGTATACCATTATAGTAGTAGCGTCTCCAGATGTAGTTCCAGAAAGAGCAGCTGCTCCATAAATAGCAACATCAATTCTGTCAGTATCTACTTTTACTACTATACCTTTTTTAACGCCATTAGTAGAGTCAGCGATAACAATAGTGTCATTAACTCTAATACCGTGGTTTCCAGAAGTAACATCAGTGTTTCCATCAATGTCTTTAGTAATATCTATTTGTGAAGAACTATCTAAACCACTAGCAGTGGAATGTACGTGCCCTTTGTATGATAAATGTAGCCTACCTTGTTCAGACCAAATAACTTGATCTGATTGCATAGCCTCTTCAGCCCCTACTTTTTCAAGAAATCCTGATATAGTTCTCTTTCCGAAAACTTCAGCTTCTTTTTCCATAAGGTCTGGTAAATATTGCTGAGCCCAACCCATGTCTTGGTTGAAGTCAAGGTAATTTGAAGATAGCGTTTGCGCTTTAGCAGACGGCACACTATTCAAATTACTTCCTGCAGTTATTGCCATAATTATAAATTTTTAAGTTAATTTTTCTTTCTAATTTTAAATGATCTGTTTTTAATATCAGAAGAAGTTTCACCTAACGCTTTAACTTTAATTCCACCTACGTTTATTTCACCGTGTGTTTGTCTAGGATTTAAATCTATATTTTTACTTTTAGCAACAGTTTGCTTAATTGCATCTGACTTACCTTGTTCGTAAAAATGCTTTGCTATAGCATCAGCGTTCATAGCAGTAAATAATGATTTATGATAACCTTCGGTATCTTCAATAGTTGAATTGTCTTTGTTAGTAAACTTACTAACAAAATTATTGATATCACTTTGAGTTGTCTTAACTTTATCAACATCTTTAACATTAAACCTGTAACGCTTATCTCCGACATTATATTCAAAACCTTTGAAATCTTGTCCAAAAAAACTATCAGTTTTATTTAAAAATGTTCTTTTATTTACTTCCGTTTGTTTCTTCTGTTCTTCAGATCGATTGAAAAAATCAATAGCTTTTTGTTGTTCTTCTGTAAGTTTACTTCCAGCTTTGATATCTTCATAATATTTAGACTTTTGCCTGTCTAAGTGGGCTCTAGCCTCGGCAACTTGCTCTTTAAGGGCTATTTTCTTTTTACGTATTGTTTTCTCATCATCTAACTCTTCATCTACACCGTAATTATCTTCTAATAAAAAAGATCTTTCTTCTGGTGATAAATGAGATTTTGTTTGTTTGTAATACTCATCTAATACGTCAGAGTCGTCCATTTTTTCAACGTCTCTGTTTAATTGTACATAGTCGTTTAAATCGCCACCAGTTTCTTCCATAAATTCCACTAACTTTTGTATGTTTTCTGGTAATGGCTTTCCAGTAGCTTCCATATTTTCAATTGCCTCTTTGGCAACCTCTTTTATCTCTTCTACCTTTTCTTCTTGCGTAACTTCTTCCATTACTGGAATTTCCTCTGTGGCTTCTGGCGCTTTAGTTTCTGTAACTTCAACCTTTGGTATTTCAGTTTTTAATTCTTCAACTACGTTTTCTTTTTCTTCAACAACCTCTTCTTTTGTTGGAGGTGGCTTACTTAAATCTACTTTTACAATCCCATCATCTTTAGTTTTTTTCTTTGATGTGAACTTGCCTTTTTTATCTCTTGGTTGTTCTTTTTTTTCAACAACCTTTTCAGCTATCTCTTCGACAACTTTTTCTTTGTTTTTTTCTTCCATAATAAAATTTTATAAAATATTAAATATTAGAGACCAAATTTTCTCATACTTGCGTCTCCACTGATTATATCATTACCTGATGATTCAAACTTTTTAACGGCATCACCCTGCTTTCTTTGCTCTATCATATTCATTTGATGACTAGCTTGCCTATCAACTCTCATATCTTTTCTATCTTCTCTTTTATTTTCTTTTTCGTCATCTGCTTCTTTTTTCATGCTTTCTAATTGAGAATTTAATTCAAACTCATACTGCATTAATTCTTTTTTAGCTTGTATCTCTGCTTGTAAGTATTGTATTTTTAATTGATTTCTAGTTTGCTCTAGTTGGGACTCAGCTTGGGTTTTACCTTGAGCCTTTTGTATCTCCGCTTGGGCGGCTGCTTGTTGCTGTTGAGCGTTTGCTTGAGCTTGAGCCTGCATATTCTGTTGCTGCATTGCCTGATCTCTCTCAGCTTTAGCTTTTCTTTTAACTTTTAATAATTGATTAGCAAGCTTTATATTTCTTACGTTACGTAAATCTATAGCGTCATCTAGATCAAGCATTTGTTGACCTAACGCAACTTGTATATTATTTTCAAGTAATTGCTTTTCTTCTTCATCTGGTAACAACTCTATAAATATACCAAAATCATGAAGATGCAAGTTTGACATTTCTTCTAATGTTGCAACATTATGAGCTCCTATAGCTTGTATAAAAGCATCTTTAGTTGGGGAATATTCTACTATATCAGATATTCTTAAAGATAAACATTCAGCAACTTCAGCTGTTAAAAATAACATTGCTTGTAATATATGTCTAGTTGCCGTATTTGAATTTGCAGCAGCTAATTTTTGTACACCTACTAAAGCGTTTTTATCTGGAGTGGCAGCATCTCTAGCCTCGTTTAACCCTGTTGTATCTCTTATCATTTGTAAGTAGTAATTATAAGTTTGAATTAAACTTTGTATTTTACCACCATTTACTCCATTGTTTATTTGCTGTATTGGAATTTTACCAGGATTGCCATCGCCCTCACTAGTGAAACTTCTACCAACAACGCTACCAGTTTGGAAGAACATGTTTAAAGCTTCTTGCGGATTATAGTTTGTTCCATTACCAAGATCAACCTCTGCCAAACCATCTACATCTAAGTAAACACCATCAGGTACCATACGGGACATAACTTGCTGTAACTTTAAATGTGTTAATTGAATCATATCAGCAAAACCTGTTATTCTACTAACAATAGATTCTATTCTACCTTGATACATTCTAGGAGCGACAATTTGATAGTTCATTTTAACGCTACCAAAATCAGAGTCTGAGCGCATCATATTATCAGCCATTTTCCATTTTAGCAATTTATCTGCGCCTATTAAATAAACGCCTTCATACAAAACTTCTACAGTTCTTTCTAGTTTACTAAAATCACCATCCATGCTTTCTATAGGTGGATCAAACGTGTCGTCTTTTTCAATTACTTTTTCAGCGCCACTACCTAGCTTTTTTAATTTATAAACATCATTCATATGTGTTTTATAATTAAAGTATAAAACCTCTACTTGATTTTTGTCTAATTCTCTTCTGTAATGAGAATGTCTGTAAGATGTGTAACCAGAATTGTCTACTATATCTTTTATTTCTTCTTCAGTTAAATCGGGAAACTCTTTTACTAATTCGTTTATAGGTACGATTTTTACTTCACCAACGTAATACACGTCGTCAAAATATGGCGACTCTGTGTGAGAATAAATTAAATTAGCTGGATCAACGTATTTTATTTTAACTCCGTCAGCAAAGTCAAAAGTTGTTTTTGTAGCACCTATACCTAATACAGCTAAATCATACAGAACTCTTCGTCTAGTTAAATCATAATCACTATTATCCATTAATACATTAATAGCCTGTTCTTCTGCTAATTCTACCGCTTGCTTATAGTTAAGTTGCATATGTAACGCTAGCTCATCCTCTGAATCAGGAAGTGATTCTGGTGGGTTTTCTGATATATCAATACCAAATTGCTCTTGTACTAAATGTGTATACTCCTTAGCTCTCATGTCTCTAAGTATAGACTCCATATACTCAGTTCTTTTACTTATACCAAACTGATCTTGTGAATAAGCATTTATTTCGTAGTTTCTTTGTGACATACCATTTACAACTATGTCTACAAATTTAGGAATAATTGGCACTGGCTTCCAATCTAAGTTAAGATAAGATAAATCACCATTGATAGATAATTCGTTTTTATATTTTTGTATTGATTGTTCTCCTCTAGCATACAATCTTAGTTGATGAAAATTATTTATATTACCGTCAAATTTAGAAGTAGCGCCATTAAACCACTCTTGCCTTATAGCTTTAGCTACGTCTAACCCATACTTTTCAGATAGCTTTTCTATATCGCTTACCGCTTGTGATGGAAAATTTACATGAGATTGAATCATATTTTGTTTGTTATTATTTTAGATTGAAATCCTTTATTATTATACTTATGTATATTAATATTAACTGGTTGTTTTTCTACTTTAGGGTTTGGTCGGTATAGATGTCTATTGCAAGCCATTATTGCTAATCCCGTACTAATTGAAGCATCATGCTTTGTTCTTTTGTTTATATCAAATTTAGACCAATCATTTAATGTCTCGTTAAAATACATGGTTCCATAAGTACCGTCTCGTAATAGTCCTACATGGTCATTAATGTACATCTCTATTGCAGCAGCATGAGCTTGCTTTATATCTTCACTAGAGTTTGGTATTCCACCTACTTCTTTTTCTGCGACAGATAACTTATTCCAAATTTTATCTGGTCTATTCATACTAAATCCTCTATAACCTCTTCTACGTAAATAATACAATAGTCTAGGTTTATTATTTTCCGCTAATAGTGGCATTCCATAAAATACTAAAGCCATCAAAACGTCTTCAAAGAATATATCAGCCGTCTGTGGTCTAGCTATGTATTCTAAAAAGAATGTATTAGCTGGAGCGTCTTCCATCGAAAACTTTGTCAATCCATGTAAAGCCCCTTTTGATCCAGTTCCATCTACAGTGCCTGATATATCATACGAGTCACAACCAAACGCTCCCATATGTTCATTGCCTGGATATTTTATACCATTTTTTACTATAACGTTGTTTTGTAAATTACTATTAGGGATCCAACTAACTTTAAACCTACCATTAGGGTCAGCGTTAAAAACTACCTGTGTATCTTTTACTCCAGCAGTCCATTGAAAGTTTCCAGTTGTTAGAACTGATGAATTTCTATTTCCTTCGTTATAATCTATTTGTTCATATATTTTAACTAAGTTAAATAAACTATTTCCAGTTTCATCCCTAAAAGCGTGTTCTTCAGTTCTTGGAAACTGGCGGTAAAATTCATTTAAAGCATCTTGATCGTCTTTTAACCCTTCAGCTTCATTGTCCCAATGATCTATAACGCCTTGATCTATCTCTAATCCATGTGGATCAAATGTTTCTTCTTTAGGCGTATTAAAAACTGGTTGACCATATTCGTCGATAAACCCTTCATAGTTCCACTCCATTGGTATAAATAAAGAATATAACCCAGACTTTGTCTGTCCGTTTCTATTTCTTTTTGTTACGTCAGAGTTATTATATAAATTCTTAAAATTATCACCACCTTTATCTAACGCATTAGAGGTAGACCCCATCATACATTTACCAACTATTCTACTACCTAACCTTAAACAAGTTTTTGTAACCCTCCAGTTATTTTTTATATTATCAGGCCTTTCCCACTTTCCACTTTCATCGTGTACTAATAAGGAAAGTTTTTCCCCATCATAACTATTATCCCCTGTGTTTTTCCAGTCAATAGTCGTGTCTAATCCCTCCATATCATCTTGCTCCTCTCGCTCCCTCATTTTCTTACGAGTAAACTTCTTTGCAGGGACCCTATAAGCGAGTTCGGACTTTGGCCGGTCCATACCGTCCTGTATCGGTTTGAAGAAGAATGGGTAATTTAAACTAATTGGTACTACTTTATCAGTAAACATTTTTTTTGCATCAGCACCAGTTTTAGATAATATACCATATCTGCTATCACTAGCTAATGTAGCTAAATTAACAGTTTCAGCTGAACTCATAAATGAAAAACCAGAACGTCTATTTTTTAAATAACACATTCCGTAGCTTCTGTGGTCCGCCTTACAGGCTTCCCAAAATATAAAAAACAATCTATTTGCCTCTCTATAATCTGGAGCACCAACGTCAATTTTACTCCATTGTAAATACATATAGTGCGTCCCTGTTATATATGTTGGTTTACCATTATTCATAAACCAAAAACCTTCTTCTCTTCTTTTAAACTCTTCGTCTATATATCCATAATGTTTTTCTTTAAAATCATCTGGATAATCTTGCCAGTCAAATACAGTTTTAATTCTTTTAAAATCAGGGTTTGATGGAAACTGCTTCCATTTTTGCTCTGATTTAATTTTACTGCAAGAGTATACTTCTTTAGGTTGTTTAGGTAAAGCTATTTGAAATCCTTGTATTTCTATTATTTCACCTATTTGGCCGCTCTTGGATATAGATACTAGATCACTTTCTTTATTGTAACCATATTGCCATTTTTTAGATTTATTTAATCTTTTTATGGCATTTAATTTTATAGGTTTTACAACCTTATATAACGTTTGTTTATACATTATTTAGATCTTCCCTCTGCGAATCCTTTAAACTCTACCTTCTTCTTTTCTTCTTCTACAGGTTTATCTTCTAACATATTTTCTTCTTCGTGAATTCTATTTAATATTTCAAACGCATCAAATATAGCTAACTTTTTTGTAGCCGCAGCGTTCTTTAATCTATCGGCTGATATATCTTCGTCTGAATCAACTATCTCTTCTCTAGCAACTTTAATTAATTCTTCAACCGCTTTGTGCCCAGCTTGGATTATATTCTTCTTCGTTTCCTTGATATTCATATTTAATTGTAATAAATTTATTCATAACTCTATATAATCTTTCTCCATTAACTATAAACTCATATTCCATACTAGGCATAAAACCAACTAGCTCTTGTTTATTAAAAGTTCCATCAGAATATTTTATAATACCTATTAATGGTCTTTCTGTTTCTTTGTTAAATTTATTTATAGCTTTTATTGGCTTTATAAAACTATAACCAGGCATAGCTTTATTATTATATAAATATATTTGATCTTCTGATATTATATATTTATCTTCCTTCCAGTACGATCTACTATTTTTTTCTCTACCTTTAACATCATGCCATCTTCTAAATACATTATGATGTACTATTACTTCATCACCTATATTTACAGGTGATTGAAATAATAGCGGAGTAGCGATAACTTTTGCGCGTCTATTTATATATTGATGATTAAATATTTCAGTGTTTAGTATTAACTCTTTTTTATCGACTCGTACACTGTTATTATAGCGATCACCAATAGGCTCGATAATAAAATCTTTGTAAGCATTCATTAATATTCTAAGTTATACTCGACTGATATAGCCATATTTTTATTAAAATCTTTCCAAGGTATTACTACGTTGTCTTTTCTAATATAAATACAGTACTTATCTTCTTCTTCTATAATATCGCAAATTTCATGACCTCCATAAACTTCTTGACCTACAGCGTAGTGCATGGCATCATTTTTATAGTCTTTGCCTATAGTAATTTTTCTGATGATATTATTTTTCATCTTCTTTTTTATTAATAGTACCATCTGTAACATTAATATCAAAAGTACCATATTCTTTAGAAAGTTTGTCTTGCATATCTATAATTTTCTTTTGAGTTAATCCTAACTCATGAAGTAAAGTATGCTTTTGTCCTTCTAACTGCCCAATTTTAAATTGGATATTATTTGTCATATTTAATATATCTTGTAACTCTTTTAAGTGTTCGTCAGATATTTTCTCAACCTTAGGTTTAAGGTCAACCATTTTTTCTTTTTTCATATTTAATTTAATTTAATTATTATTATTATGGACACTGTGTTGCGCCGCTTGGGGTAGAAATTACTTGACCACCTTGTCCAACTTCTATATGGTAAAAGTTACCTTTAGCGTTAGGTCCTACTTTATAAAAACCGGGTGCTGCTTGAAATTTTGAGCCAGCTCTTTGTTCTATGTAAAAATGATCGCCTGCAACTATTGGAAAACCACTAGAAGTGTTATCAGTCCACCCTTTTTCGTCCATAGAAGAAACGCTACAAGCATCACTTCCTGAAGAATGTCTAACTCCATGAGAAAATTGAACAAAGCCTGATGCTGCCTCAATTTCTTTACGTTTTCTAATCTTAGTAGCTTTATTTTTACCTCTAGCTTGAGCGCTAGTATTTGCGTTACCTAATGCCATTAAAATCCAAAATAACAAATTATACCACCGTCAGTATCTGCGGCGTTAAGTGAAATCGCAGTCCATCTTCCGTATATAGTCATGCCTTCTGGAAATATTATACTAGTGTCTACTTGTTCACTGTTTCCATTTTCGTTAGCTGTGGTGCCTATACCAAAGTAAACATCATTGCTTTCAGTACCACTATAAACAACTGAATTAGCAGTGTCTGGAGTTAACACATCAAAACTAGTATCAGCTAACATAGTAATAGCTACTATAACCATGCCATCAGGCGGTGATAATGTCTCGCCATTATCATTATGCATGTGTGCGCTACCTAATTGCCCAAAGTTATAAGCTGTAGCCGTTGAATTTATTCCCATAATTATTTATTTTTATTTTGTTCTTGATTTTTTTTAGACGATCCGCCGAAAAAGAAATCGACTACCGTGTTAACTTTAGCACTCATAGCTCCAAATATAGTAGAAATAAAACTTATTTCAAATTCACCT
>Ga0209645_1000227_pt1 | contig 30066 bp, 35 predicted proteins | sample ETNvirenome_6_30_FD_184070 | JGI IMG/M metagenome (GOLD analysis project Ga0209645, IMG submission 184070) | Marine viral communities from the Pacific Ocean - ETNP_6_30 (SPAdes) (version 2) | ecosystem: Environmental > Aquatic > Marine > Oceanic | place: Pacific Ocean | collected 2013-06-19
TGTAGATGCAATATCAGTTATTAATTTCTTTTTATTTAATATTTTTTCATCTATAGATTTATTATGAATAATTGCAGATTCATTCTTTTTAAATAAATCTTGTCTTTCTAAACAAGTTTCTAATTCAGACTCTTTTGTTTGCATATCACTTTCTAATACTTGCAGTTGTAATTCTTGTTTATCTAATTTATTTCTAATGTCTTGCTTTTCTTGAATTTTATCTATTTCATCTTGTAGAATATTTAATTTAAGTTTAGAAGAACGTTGAACTTGTTCTTGTTTTAATAAAGCTTTTTCTTTTATTGGAATTTGTTTTTCTGCATCTTTAGCTTCTTGTACAAATATATTTGATACACAATATTTACATGTATGATCATATTCGTGATCTTTTAAATGATCAATTTTTTCTTGTAAATATATAAGTTCTGATTGATATGTATGTATCCATTTAGTGGATTCTTTTAAAGACTTATTAACGTTGTCTTTTTTTATATTAAGAACATTAATATCCGATTGAAAGTCATATTCTGATGAAACGTTACAACGACTATTTAGTATTTCAATTGTATCTTCTAAGTCTTCAATATCTGTTTGTAGTTCTTCAATATCTTGTTCTAAATATGTTTGTGTATCCTGTAACTCTTTGATATCAGGTCCTTCATATGACATTGGTTGTTTCGATTCAATTAATTCTACAATATCATTTTGTAAACTATTTCTTGATTCTTGTAATTCATTATCTGTTTTTTCTAAGTCAATGATTGTATCTTGATTTTCAATAATAATATCATCTGATTCTTTGATAATAGATCCAAAGTCTGTTTTTTTGTATTCTTTTAATTTACCAGCTGTTTCTTTTATTTCTTCTGATGCTAGATGATATAATTGTTCAAATACTGTTGTGTCTAAAAATTGTGATAATAAATCTTTTCTTTCACGTTGAGACTTTTCTATAAAATTATTATTATCTGCTTGTAGTGAAAATGCAGTTAAAATAAAATCATCATATGTTCCTAAATATCTTCTAATACTTTTATTTGTATCACTTCGCTCTTCTCCATTTAAATTTTCATCTTCATTATAAAAATTAACATTAACTTTAACATGTCCATGTTTCAATGTTATGCCTTCTCGTTCAATTGTATATAATTTATTATTTAATTTAAATTTAAATACTCCTTTAAATGTAGATTTTTTATTATTTAAAACTTCTTTTGATTTACTTGTTTTGCTACATTTATCAAATATTGTATATGTTATTGCATCTAACAAAGAAGATTTACCAGATGCATTAGCAGCAAATAATCCTATAACATCAGATAATTTTGAAAAATCTACTTTATTATTTTCTCCATATGAAAACATATTATCAAACTCAAATGATACTGGATACCATGTTACATTTCTAACAGACGATAAAACAGGAAGTTTAGAATTTATTGATCTATTAATATGTCGTATTGCATCTAATTCTTTTTTATCAGCATCAGGATAATTATCTTCAATATATTGTGTTATTAAATTATTTTGATATTCAATATCTCTAACATTACCAATAGAAATTGATCCATTTTGATTATTTTCAATATGATTAGCACTACGCTGTATAGATATGTCTTGAACTTTATATTTTTTTCTAATAGTTGCAATTAATTTTTTAATATCAGATGCATCCGTATCGTTAAATTTAATTCTAACTCTTGGTTTATTTGGAACTCGATGTGGAGAATTAATAATTTTTGCATTATCAACTTCAAATGTTACGTAACCATAATCATTTTCAATTTCTATAAATTCAGCTGATCTATCAGGTAAATCCCATACTAATATTCCGTGATCCAACGCTTCTCCATGATTTTGTTGAATTAACGATCCAGGATATCCAATTGTTTTTTCTTTATTTAAAAACTGTGCAGGCTTATGTATATCACCTAATAATGTTAAATCATGCCCTTCAAATAAATCTGTTGTAACATGATCATTTGATATTTGAAATCCAATATCTGTTTTTGCATTATGCACAGCTCCATGATGTAATGCTATTTTATAATGTGCATCAAAATCTTTAGCTTGTATATAGTTTTTTGGGGCTACGTCTACTGCCATATGATTAAATACAATATTTGCAAATTTAAATAATCCGTTTTCTTTTATAAAATGTATATTAGAATTATTGATAACATCTAATATTGGTGATATAGCATCTAATCTATATAAATTATTTAAATTCATATCATGATTTCCCAATATAACAATAGTTGGAATATGAAATCCATTAAAGAATTTTGTTAACATGTTAATTAATTCTGGAGACATATCTAATTTGGAATGTACTATATCTCCAGTTACTACACAAATACTTTGATTTGTTGCATGTTGTGCAATATGTAAAAATAATGTATCAAATACTTCTTGATATTCTTTATGTCGTTTTAATGTACGAATGTGAATATCTGATACATGAAAGATTTTGTCTACAGAATTAATATTTGTTTTTAATGTTTTTATTTCCATAATGAATTTATTTCCATTTCCATCATTTCTTCAAAAGAAAAATGATATGTGTCTTGAATTTTTTCAGTAATTTTTTTATATCCTAATTCATTAGGATCTTGTTCATTTAATTTTACTAGATGTACGTTTATTCCTTCATACATGAATGTTTTTGCTATTTGCTTTGCATTACTAATAGCATCCTGATCTAAACATATGTAAATATCTTTTACTCCCTCTTCAATAATTTTTATACGTAATTTAGGATTAATCATTTTACCAAATAGTGGTATTGCATTTCTTTTTATAGTTATAGCATCAAATGCTCCTTCGCATAATATAATAGGTTCATTCCAATTAATTAACATATCAAATCCTATAATATCTTTAGAAACTTTTGGATTCTTATGCTTATATGGATCATTTTTATAAAATGCTCTTGATACAAAATAATTTAATTGACCGTTTGAATCATAACTAGGAATAATAATTTTTCCAGAATAAGCTCCTGATTCAGCATACCCAATTCTATAACGAATAATATCAAATATTGTTATTCCTCGATTTTTTAAATAATGTATTGCATTACGATAATCAGGAGTATTTTTTTCTATCCATAATGGTTTATATTCTTCAGGCAATTGTAATGTTTCTTTAATATCATCTTTAGTATATGAATTATCTCTATATTTTGTTCGTTCAATTAATTTATTTAATTTTTCAAATTTATCTTTTGGTAGTTTTAATTGTTTAAATAAAGAATGTATAGTTCTACCTTTTTTATCAGATATCCAACAATGCCATGGATTTTGACCTTCACGATTAGTGTTTATGTCTATTTCTAATTTAGGTTTGTAATGTGATGTAAATGGCGAAAAAAATGCAACATTGTTACCAGAAGTTGGCTTACCTTTACCTAAAACAGATTCTAATAATTGAAGTAATTTTAAATTCTTCATATAATATATTATAAGAAAATTTACTGAAAGATCAAAAGAATTGGCTTATTTATTACTGGTTAGACACAATAAATTAGTCTAACGATTCATCATTTAATTATATACATTACATTAAACGATTTCATCTTTTTATTAATTACATTAAAAAAATAATGAATATTTTTCAAAGATCCAATTAATTAACTAAAAAATTTTACTAATGTTGGATCTTCGCCTTCTTTACAACATTCATCTAACCATTCTTTTGGTATTTCTTTTTTTGCAACATATTGTATTCCTAATTTATTTGCATACATTTCATATGTAGTTTTGGATCCTTTTGATATTTTTTGATTTGGATTTTGAAATACCATTCTTAAATCTATGTGTGGATTCGAAGCTAATATATGTTTCATTTTTTGTCTATCAGTACTTGTCCATCTTCCTTTTGTTTCCACATACATTGTTTTACCATTCTTTTTTGTAAAAATAAAATCAGGCGTATACTTTGAATTTTTTTGAGGAACAATATATTGTAATGTTTCTGTTTCATATCTTACTGGATATTTTGATTCTTTAATTTGATCTGCTACTTTTAGTTCTAGTCCAGATCTATATCCATATTTGTACGCCGCTTGGCGTTGTTTATTATTTGAATGCCAATAATTTTTCATAACTATTTCCTTTTACCAATCAACCATTACTAAATTACCATTCCAGCTCATTATATTGTCTGGTTTAAAATCTAATGATAATTCTAAATCGCCAATTCCGGTATCTTTAACTTGTTGTTCTAATGCACTTAAAAAACTAGCTAATTTTTGATTAATATTTCTTGCTCCATTATTATTAAAATATTCAAAAATGCTTGTTTCAACACCTTGTTGTCTTGCATAATCTTTATAACCTTCATAGAAGTTATCTATGTTTGTATACATATCTGGAGACAATTTACTTGCTCGTTTCATTATATACATTTTTTTATTATCTGTATATACTACTGGAATAAATGCATTATATTTATCATATTGTCCAACAATAACATCTGCTACAGCAACTTCATCAGGTTCGGATGTTATTTTCATTAATAAATCTTCTCCATCAATTGTATATACTTTTCCATTATCTCCACTATCAAAAAATTGAAAATTTTTATTTCGTATTTTTGATAATATACGTTCTGATTCAATTTCAGAAATTTCTTTTAATATGTTAGATAATTTAATCAAGTTCATTTGTTTCTTTTATATTTGCAAATTGATCTTGATCTAAATCAACTCTAACTAAAATATTTGTGTCGATATCATTTCTATTTTTTACTGGATTTGCTAATTTTCCTATAGCTAACAATTGTGCATGTTCATTATATAATCCTACAGTTGTAATATAAGGTTGAAAATTACTAGATGTAACTGCAGTTTGGTATGTTTGATTGTCATCCTTTAATGCTGAATGATTTACTGTTAAATTGAAATCTCCTCCAGCAATTTTACATAATGTACTAAATTCAAAAATATTAATTGTACTTTGATAACTAGCAGTATATGTAGTTGACAAAACATTATGATATCTATAATCAGGACTAGTTATAACAAATATTCCATTATTATGAAATGCATTTCCTACACGATTAGTTTGTAATAATGTTCCTCCTTCTGTACGATCAGCTAGTGATGAAACTTGTGCAGAAGTTAATGCATTATTATATATTCGAATTTCATCTAAATATCCATGTAAATTATTATATTGTATTGTATCTGTAGGTATATCATACCCTCCAATCTTAACAGGAAAATTATTATTAATCATAGCAGACGATGTTTTGTAACTATTAATTTTATCGATACTTAACAATGTGTTAGACGTTAACGAACTATGAAGTGATGCATTAACATACATTTCAATGGTACTACCTGTTTTTTGACATACAATATGTGTCCAACTGCTAGATACATCAGTAGACGAGGTAATTTCATTTTTTAATCTTGTCTGTCCTGACACAGAAAAAATAAGCTCGTTACTACCACTTAACTCAATTTTAAATGGGTATTGTTCAGTAGATGATTCTTTTACCTTTCCTATTACTAACTCGTTGTTAACACTAGTATTTGCCCCACTAATAAAGAAAGATATTGCGTAATCATGATCACGATCAAAATATCCATCAATATCTGTTTGTTCAATATAACCAGATCCTGAAAAATATGCTGAATATCCTATAGAAGCTTGTGATCCATTTGAGGTAGTAACGCCAGGTACGTATACTACTCCAGAAGATGTATTAAAATTAACAACACGATTTGTATCAAAATATTCATTGAATCCTTCGTAATATATTTCATTTGTTACAAAAGAACTTGTATTTATTGCAGAATCAACAATATTTTCATATTTATCAGAATGTAAATTTACAGACCCACTATATATAAACGAACCTGGTTTAACTTTTAATCCCATCTTTTTTTGCGGTATACTAAAAACAGATGCAGATTGATATAAAATTTTTGTAGATTTATCTAATGGAGTTATAGATCCTAATGTTTTAAATGCATCATTTTTATACTTATAAAATAAATGATTTAATGAATGATATACAGAAAAAGCATATGCTCCATTCGCATTTTTTCTAAATTCACGTATTTCTGGAGAATTAAATAATGAAGCAACACCATCTGGACCAATTTCTGGAGTAGATGAAACATAGTTTGCGTATAATACCATGTAATCATTATTGTTATCAAATGGATTACCTGAACTTATTTCACTACCAGATTCTAATGTAAATGTTTTACTAATCTGTATAGGAGTAATTTTTGTGTCCGCTTTATCAACACGCTTAAAAACTTGTGGATGAGTTCCATTTTTATCTTTTATTATGTTTGGCATACTAGTAAGACCCCGCTATACTTTTATTATAAATATAACGGGGATAGAATCAGTTATTAATATTCTAATTTTACTCGAATATTTAATTCACGCTTTTTAGATTTTAATAAAGGTTTACTTAATTTTGCAATTGCTAACAACTCTCTAGAATCATTATACAATCCTACAGTTGTAATATAGGCTTTAGGATCTCCAATAAATTCATTTTGTTTAATATCTCCTTGATCGCCGGTTGTATATGTTGCATTATTTGAGTAATTGAAATCTCCATTCTTAACTCTTACAAAATAGAATGTACTAGAAACAGTTTCTTTATTTCTTGCTTTAAATCCATTAGTTAATGATCCAGAATATGATCCAGATATTGAAGCATGTAATGCATAATGATTACTACCTTGTGAATTTGAACCTGTATTTGTTCCGAATCTTAATCTTTGATCTAATAAGTCGCCATCTAATATAATAGTACTATGATCTGGATATACAACGCCGTAATAGTCTGGAGCTGATGAATTATACACCCCGTTTGCTATACTTCCAGAAACAACAAAATATACATTTCCTGAATCTTCATTTGAAGCAGATGCAATTGTAGAATCGTCAATTAATGTAATAGATCCTGAAACTTCTCCTACACTTACACTACCAGTAGCATCAGTAGATCTAGCAGTAATTCCTAATAATGGTAATTCAAAATTTCCTGGATCTAATTTATCTTTTGTTCTATTTCTTTGAAAGTTAATAACATATATTGAATCAGTACTTCCAGATTGTGGAGTTGAAAATCTTGTAACGTCTTTGTTTAATAATAGTTGTCTATATTGACTATAAATTGCTTTTGATGGAGAATCATCAATACTTCCATTTGTACTAGAACCACTTCCAAGAGCATTACCATATGCAATTGCATATTGTACAGCAGATCCGGTTGCATTTTGTTTCTTTTGTAATACATTAACATAATATTGAGATTGTGCTTGACTCATTGATTGAGTAAAATAATTTTGCAATTCAGTTAAATTATCACTCCATAATCCTGCGGTAACTGTTTCTTTTGAAGCTTCTATAATATCACCATTTTGTGTAGACAAATCAAATACTTGAAATGTTTTTCCTCCATTTAATATAGAATTTTGATTTTGTATTTGAGCTATATAATCATCAACAGCTTCTCTTCTAATTTCATCAATTGTAGTAGGATCAATTTCTCCTCCTGTTATTGGATCTTCAATTACAACAGTTGGTTCCAAAGCTTCTGGAATTGGAGCAGGTCTTTCAATCGGAGGCTCAGGCCTTACAGGAACTCGTTCAACAGGAACTCGAGCTCGTTCAATAGGAGCTTCTCTTTCCCTTCTTACTCTTTCTCTTATTTGTTCCTCTCTATCTCTTCGTCTCTCTCTTATCCTAGATCTAAAATTTCTTTGACCTTGATTTGGTAATTCTTTTAAATTATTTATTATATTATTCATTTTAACTCCTATTAGGATCTTTGAGTAGTTGCTAAGTTAGCAGCTTTAACAGTTATATTTACAGTTACACTACCACCTGTTTCATTACCAATAATAGTAATTGTAGCAGTTTTATCACTTGCTAATTGTTTTCCAACTATTCTAAATGCTCCTTGACTTAATGCAGCAATACTTGTTGCTTCTGCATTAGGCGATACTGTAGGTACAGTTGGTAAAATATTGCTTGTAATTTCATTGTCTGGAGCAGGATTGATAATAGCAACTGCAGAATCTGATAATATTGCAGAATAACCAAATGTTGAATTTGCGTTATTTAAACCAAACGTAGAAGCTTGTATTATAGCTGATTGTCCTGTATTTAATGTTATAGATGATTTGTCTACTTGTACTGTTGGTATTCTTGTTGTAGTATTATTATCTAATGTTAATAATCTACTTTTCATAGCTTGAGTTTCATCTGGTATAGCTTCTGTTAACGGCATGTTTTCTATGATTATTCCATAATAATCAGATCCTAATGAATGATTCGGATTCCATAAATCATAATCTATTTCATCATCTGCTAATGCAAATTGTGTTATATTAAAAGATCCGTCGCCTTTAGCTAACAATTCTCTACCTTTATTAGTAAGAATTGCGTCTACAGTAACAGAAGTATTATCTAAGTATCCCATTGATTTCCTTTTTTTATATAAATATTGCGTTTTTAAAAAAATTAATTTTATTCTCGTATATCAAAATTACCTTCTGTTCCAGGAGGTTGTGTTATTATACGATTACCACTTGACTCCACAAATTCAACTACAGGTTTACCATCTGGTGTATCTTTTGAATTTACATTAAAATCTGGGCTAGTAATTTTACATCCATTGAATCTATGATTTTCTATACCACGTGGTAAAAAGTCTTGATGTTGAGCTCTTCTTAATGTTGTTCCAGCTGACGAAGAATATGATGTTTTTGCAAATTCTGAAAATCTACTAGCGGTAATAAATGGTAATATTGCTTCACTTTCCCAATAAGGTGTTGATCCAGTAATATATGTGTTACCTGAATATATTAAATATTGATGTACATATGTTGCTCCTTCGAATCGATCTGCCTTTCCAATTACTATAGCATCATACTCTCTATAACTAGCAGAAATATTTGTTGGATTACTTAAATCCAATGTTGTAACAATATCTTCGAAACTACTAGTAGTTTTTAATACACTATTTCTAGCAATATCAAGACTACTACTATAATCTATAATTTCAGGTTGTAAAAAGTTGTCTGGTGTTAAATTAATAGATTGAGAATAATCATTTATACTACTAGTAATATTTGTTGTATTCATAATATTAATACTACTAGTATAATGTTGTTCTAATTTTGATATTCTTGCTAAAACAGTATCTTTACTACGTTCAATAATTGTAGGTTGTATTAAAACACCTAACGTTTTATCAACACGTGCTGGTAGTAATTGTTCTAATTGTTTAAAAAATGATAAGTCAAATAAAGAAAATATTCTTAAATATGCGTTCATATCATTTTTATCAGCATATTTTCTCCAATAGTTTCTAGATACATTAACTAAATCAGGATATGAATATTTATCTTTATTACCAGGATCTCCTATGAGATCATCTAATATTGTAAATCCTAATTGAGAAATAATGTCTTCATTAATCATTGTTTGTGGCGAATAAAATACACCTAATCGATTAGAATCTAATGGTGCAGTATCAAATTGATTTAATGATGCACGATTTTCAGTATTCAATGTTCCTGTTAATGTTGTAGACTCTAATCGAACTTTATTATCATCAAATGTTCCAGCTCCTAACGATATTCCGTCAAAATAATATGTTTCTTCTATAGAATCATATGGTTTATTATTAGTCCAATTTGCAAATGACGCAGAAATAGTTGATGTTACTGGTTGTACTCCAGTTAAACTTGAAGTTACTGAATGATCAATATTTTGAGTTAATGGTGTTCTAAATACTAATTCTTCATATGCATCTATATTTCCATCATATGCTGAAGGAGCTTTTGTATGATTAGTAAATGGAGAATCTAATAAACTACCGGTCCATATACGTAATTCTTGTACTTGACCTTGCAATCTACTACCACCGGTGGTACCACCAATTATCATACTTCCTGGATTTGAAAAACTACTAGTAGCAGATGCTGAAACAGTTGCTACAATTTTTCCATATTTAGATTTTTTTGCAACAATTTCTAAACTACCATTTGATCCTGTTCGTAATAATGTATTAACATATCCTCCATCAAATAATTCCATATCTGCAGAAGATGTTCCATTTATTTGTATTTTTCCTAATGTTCCTCTACTAAATTCAATAGTAACATCATTACCTCCTACAGAATATAAATTCATAGTAGTTGGTATAGTTGGATTTGTTAATACATTGTCAGTTTTAAAACGCAATTCTACACTTCCAATTGGTTGATTATAATCTACTTGTACTGTTCCTGCAGTATTTTGTATCAAATCTAATGCATAATCAAAATTTAATTTTTCATATACTGGAGGTCTTGCTATTCTAGGTCCTCCATATTCTTGTATTGTTATTAATGATTGCGGAACACCATAACATGCTAATAACGCTTGTATACTACGCTTAGTTCCTTTTGACTTTAATAATCCTGGAATATTATTTACAATTCTTCTCCATGTATGAAATGCAATATCTCTACTAGGCAATGATGGATCTCCTACAGAATTAGATCCAGTTAAAGGAACACCATTAATATCAGTGCCTAATGTATATTTCCATAAATCATCAGATTGACCACCATTTGTTAATTTCCATCCAAATTGTTTTGCAACAGAATATAATAATTCATTTGGCATTCCAATTTTTGGATGTTCTTCTCTAGAATTAATTTTTGTCATTTCATTGATATATGTATACAATATATCATAATGTTGTCCTAACATGTTAACAAAACTAGACAAATGTTCATTGTTTTCATCTAATAACATGAATTCTGGAACATTTCTTATAATTCTATTATTATTACGTGTATCATATACTGATGCACTTTCGTAAATACCATTATACCAATTTTCAAAATTACTACTTGTTACAGAATATAATTGATATGGATATGTTGAATTACTTTTTGGTACTGGAGAAATATAACTACCAGTTACAAATTCTACAGTAGGATTTTCTAATGGAATATTATGTGTAAATAAACCAGAAGAAGATTGATAATATAAAAATTGTTCGAATTGATCAAATCCACCAATTAAATTATTATATAATGTTTTATTTTCAACTGCATTTAATTTTGCAGTAGAGCCTGAAACTGCTGCTATCGATGCAGATTGAGCTGTATAATACTCTAATAATTCTACTTTATATTTGAAGTTAGCTAAACGTTCTGTTGCAGAACTGTAAAATATAAAATTATTAAAATCTGTAAAATCAATGTTTAATTGAACTCCAGATAAACTTCCAGAAAAATATGAGTCAATTATTTGTTGAGATGTTTGTAATGATGATCCTAATAAATCATTCCAATTTTTTAATGAAGTTTCATTAGAAGTATTTTGTTCTGCAGATGCATACCAATTTACACCAGAAATAACATTAAATGTAACAGCTTGTATTGCTTCTGTAATAGATATATTATCAATATATGGTAATTTATTTTCTCGTACAATCCAACATTTAAAATTTTTCTCTATATCTCTAGAAATTGGTTCATATAATTTTACAAATAAATATTTTCCAACAACCACGCTATTAACAAACATTGCTGTTTGATTTCTAGAAAAATTTAGTAAATATCTTTCATGAGCATCATCAGTTAATGATGTTTGATATACATTATTAATATACTGGTTAATTGATTGTAAAAAATGTACATTAGTTTCGTCAATTGCTCGTAAACGTATTTCTGTCCTATCTGGTGATATTTCGTCAATTGCTAATAATTGTCTATTATAACTTCCTATAATATTTTCAAAAAAGTTTATAACTATTTTATAATTACCGCTAGTTAATTTTAAATTTGTTAATGTTTCTGATATATTAAATTTAACTGGTTGTGTTAATTGTATTTCATTTCCATCATTATCAAATATTGGATTATTATAATCAGTTAATAATATATTATGTTTTGCAGTTATCCAAGAATCTCCTGAATATACATGTAATTCATTGGAACTATTTACTGATGTTAATGGTATTGGAACATATGGAAATGTTGTATCTTTAAATAAAGATTTATCTATACTACTATATCGTTCTCCTGCTATTGCATTAGTTGCATTATTAATATTTTCTATATTTGAATATTGTTTTAACATATCATGTTTGAGGAGATAATATATCTATCCTATAATTTGTTGGTTGTTTTCCATATTTTGCATATTTTGCAGTACCAGTTAATCCTTTTCCAGGATCATCAATCAATTCAATATTCCAATACATTGTACTTCGTAAATACCAGGCCGGTCCTCCAGCTACTAATTTTACAAAATATATATCATAATCAAACATATCAGCTGGATCTATTATATATACCAATTTCAAATATGGCCACATTGAACTATAACTATTTCCAGTAAATCCAACATAATTTGCATAATCTTGGGATCTTGTATATGCTCTTGGTTTTGTAGATCCATATATTGGATTACCATCTGCTCCTATTTTATTATTTTGTCTATGATTAGTTGGCATATCACGTTTAATTGATAATTCATATCCAGTATTACGGAACGGATCTCCTTCTTCTTTTTGATTTAATGAAGTTGCAATAGTAAATCTAATTACTTGATTTGTCTCACGAACAGCAGTAATAATTTCTGGTGTTAATACAAATCCATAAACTTCTCCTAATGGAGTTCCAGATAATGTTTGTGCAAATGGAATGGTACGGGGTCCAGCCTTACCGCTAGGATTAAGATCATTAATATTCCAATTGCTATCATATGATAAATTAATTTTTTTATACTCATTAAATGCTGAATTTGGATCAATTGGGACTCTATGAAATCCAGATACAGGATCAACTCCAAATTCTTCTAAGCTTAAATCTGGTAATGCAAGATCAAAGTCATCAGAATCAATAGTTGTACTAGGAGGAAATGAAAAATATCGAAATTGAGTATCAACTGCTTTAACAACAGATCGATTAGTATAGTTTCGACGAAGTTGTTCAAATATAATTAGTTCTTCATTATTTGCTGCCATTTGTTTCTCCTACTGATAATGTAATATTACCGGCATCATCTCTTTTATTAACTGCACTTAAATTTGATTTAAAATATATTCCTTTAGAGTTATATTCTCTAGCTAAACTTTGTTCTACAGGAGTTGGTGATGGGTCTGGTGATTTTGAATTAGTATTTGATTTACCATATAAATTGCTTTTTTGTGGTTTTTTATTTTGTATTGATTTTAAATACTCATCTTTACTAATAGTAATTGGATCATTTGGTGATTTTAACGGAGCTTCTGTAGTTGGAATCCTTCCATTACCAGTATCTCCTAAAGCAGTATCAGAACCTGGAGTTCTAGAAGGAAGTTCATTGCCAACTGTTTGCGGGTCTCTAACAACAGGAGGTTGGTTAGAATTACCTGCTGTTTGAATTGGATTTCCAGCTAATGCAATTGCTTTATCTTTTAAACTATTTATTGCGTCAAGTCGATCTTGAACATTACCAACTGCATCTTGTAAAGAGTCTAGGCCTCCTATTTGAGATTGTTTTTTTAATGTTTTTAATTTTGATATTAGTTTATAATGATTCATATATGTATAAATATTAAACTAAAAAAATATGAATATTAATTTTATCTTGTAACTTTGAAATAAAATTTATCACTAATATATTCTTCTAGATATCCATCGACTACTTTAAATTCTAATCTATAATATCGCTCAGGCATAAGTCCAGACATATCCATTTGGATAAAACTACTTGTGCTATCACAACTAATGTTTGTGTAAGATGCATCATATGGAACAATTGTTTCATCTGTAGCAGCATCTATTACTGTATATAATGAACTACTAGGAAGATACTTTACTGTTCTCATTGGAAATACATTGGTTGGAGATTTTTGTGGATATTTGTCTCGACCAAATATTCTAAGTTTAACTACTTCTTGATCTTTATATGATTTTTTTAATCTAGTATATACAGCATATGAATCTAAATCTATAGCAGATAAACTACCTGTTGAAAAACTAGATTTATCAAAATACATTAATATTCTTGGAACATATACTGTGTGTGAATCTCTACTAAAAAATCTTACAAATCCTGATACTGCAGAATCTTCTTCATCATCATCTGAAAACTTCAATATAAAACCATAATTTGGTACTGTATATCCACCGCTTCCAGATATCCATAATTTAACAGCATTTGTTATATCCATATTAATATCAGTAGGACGTACTGATGTATCCATTAATGATGTTGTAGTAAATGATTGTGAATATAATGTAGAACTACCACTAATATTTGCAGATCCAGATTCATAAAGCCAACTTCCTCCAGTTCCAGATCCAGATATATATAATGTACTACCTGTTGGCATATTTACGTTTTGACTACTAGATATCCAAAAATATGATCCAGATTTAGGATTATCCCATGTACATCCATTTATTTCAGGGCTTGTTTCATAGTTTAAATATCCTGTTCCATTTGTCCAATCTTGCCCAACTACATTTGCATTAATTGTAAATGAAGAAGGTAAATTTTTTGCATGCGTTGTATATAATTGTAACATAAATTTACAATCATTTATTCCAACACTATATTTTGATAAAGTATTTGATATATCATTCATATCAAATTTAATTAATGATCTAGATAATGAATAACTTGAAGTTACGCCAGTTGTTAAACGTTTTCCTACTTCTAATATTTCATCTAATCCAGTATTAACTTTAGGTCGTCCTTGATATAATGTAGCGTCATTTGATGGATATATTATTTTAAACATAATGTTTTATTCTTTTTTAATAATTTACTACTCTTCCTTTAATATCTTTTTTAGGAAATTTAACTTCAAAGATTGCTGGATCTAATGGTGGATATATTATTCCTTGTTTAGTCGCTGTATTTAAATCATAAATATTTCCAGAATAATTATTTGCTGTATCATATAAATTTTTAATATTAACGTCTACTACTGAATTTACTCCTCTAACTCTTCCTAATAAATTCATAATATCAGACATTACTATAGGTTGATTAATTTGCCATTTATCAATGTCAAAATATGTTTTTAATTCTTCTATACAATTTAATAATACTTCATTACTATTGTAATTAGTTGCAACTGTTATTTCAAATTCTAATCCAATATTAATAATAAATGCATCAATAATGTTTATAGCGTCGGTTAATATTCTATAATAATCTAAGTAATTTTTTAAATTTGTTTTAATTGCTTCATTTAAACTAGTTAAATTTCTATTCCTATCAAATCCTAATACATATAAATTCATTGCTAATGGATTAGGAATTCTTGTAGTTTCAAATTGATTTTGTGATAATTGATCGTCTGGAACTATATATGATTTTGCAACACTTCCAAATTTAGCTGGCATTGAATAACATCTTATTATATAATCATCTCTTGTAACTAATCTATTTTGAGTAGCAAAATTAGCCATTGCATTATTTTTTATATCTTGTACAGAGTCTCCTGATTTACCACCAGTAGCTGGTTTTTCATTACTAACAGTAACACTTGATTTTACAAAATTATTCATTGCAGCCGATGTTGTTGCATTTGGATCATCGTCAAAATCAATTTTTTCTATTTTTGTCAATACACCTGCAGATACATTATCAGAAACGCCTCCTCCAATTGTATATGTTATAGTTAACGTTGTATTAGAAGGAGCTTGTCCATATGCCCTCGTATATAAAAAATTAGAAGGATCAATATCAACATCAATTGGTCGTCTAAATACAGCTAACCCATTGCCAACGTTGTCTGGATTTGGTATAATTTCTTCGTCATTGTTATCAGATATACCAGCACCAAATTGTATTTCTAATTTTCTATCACTTCTTAATCTAGTAATAAATCTTTTTGATGTTTTTAATAATTTTAATAAACTAGGACTAGATGATCTATATTGAGCAAAGTCTGGATCATTTTCTATTAAATTTGGAACTTCCTGAAATATAGTATCTTGTGCTAAATATTCAACTTCATACCAAGCATCTCCGTCTGTTTCTGTACATGAAACTATATCAATAATATTAGTATCATCAATAACTACTTTATCATATTGTTTTGGTGTTGTAAAAGAAAATGTAGCTGTTTTTAATTTTCCTGATACTACTTGTGCTTGTTTTTTTAATAAATAATATATAGGTTGTTTTGTTGTTTCATTACTTTCATATACAGTTACTTCGGTTGGATTAATTGATGAACTAAAAGAAAAATCTACGGTATCTAATGTTCTAAATTCTGCGCTACCGTCTGTTTGTTTAATTTGTAATCCTGGTTTAATTGTTAATGCATAACTAAAATCAGGAGAAACATTAGTTCCAGAACCAGTTGCTGGTATTAATTGAAATATATCAATATTACAATATGAAGGAATTGCGTTTTTTGATTTATATCCTAATGTTTTAGCTAAATCATAAATATTTTTTCGTTCTGACGCTTGTTCTAATAATGATTCTTTTAAATTATTATCAGCATAATAACTTAATACATCACCAACATATGATGCCATTTCCATAAATAACATCCCGGGTGAAGATTCATTAAAATCGTTATAATCATTTGGAAAATACTGTTTTGTAAAATCAATTAAATTTTTTCTAAATTGACCAAAGTCTTTTCCTAAATATGATATATCTTTTGTTACCTCCATATTAATTCCTATTCAATTTTAAGTATTCCATCTTGACCTGCAAATATTGTAATTGTTTTTTCTGATTCTGTTCCCGATACTGTAAATGTAACTGATATTTTTATGTCATGTATCATGTTAGGATCATCTTCTTGTGTAACAATTTCTAAATTAGTAATTATTATATATGGTAACCAAAAACTTACAGCATCTGTTATTGTATCTGTTATAAATTCTTTTAATTCAGTAACATTTGGTTCAAAAACTAAATTTAAAAGATCTGTACCAAAATTAGGTTGCAAATATCGTTCGCCTTTTCTTGTTAACAATAATGTTTTAACATTGGTAGATGCTTGATCAAATGTAGTAAATGTTTTTTGAAAAACTCCTGGCGCGTTGAATGGAAATTTAACACCAATTGCTCGATTTGGTGTTAATGTATTTGTATCTATTTCAACAATATTATATGCCATTATCTACTTTTCTTTTTATCAATTGCTTTCATTAATGCACTATAATCTCGTGTCATAGCTTTTGCAATAACATTATCTACTTTCATAGATTTACCTGTTTCTGGATCTTGCATTACTTGTGGAGCTATGGGAGCTGCAGTCATTGTAGATTGTACTCCAAAGTTTTTAGCATTTCTTGAATCCATAAATATATTTTCATTCATTATATTTGCATAATTAGATGGCTCATGGAGAACATCTGTTTGATTTAATACATCAGAAAATTTATTTTCTTTAAATTTATTATGTTTCTTTTCTGGTACTGGTTTTTTTATTTCATTAACAGTACGTTGTAACCCTTCTTGTAAAATTTCAGTTAATTCTTCTTTAATTACTGATCTAACTTCTTCTTTTACAATTTTTCTTAAAACTTGTATAAACTTTTTTTGTTCCATAATTGTTCTTCTTTTTTTATAAATATTAACATTAGAAATTTACGGGCGTCGGCCAGCCAGAACTATTTTTAGGACCATAAATATTTTTATTTACTGTGTCGACATAATAATCGCCTGGTTTTCCTAATGAGTTTTGTGGCGGTCCATCGCCATTATATGATTGTGCCGGAGCTTCTTGCAATGATTTTAATAAATCTTGTTGTGATGTAACTAATGATTCTATTAGTTCAATTCTAGATTTAATATCATTAATTCCTGTATTTATTTCTGTATAAAATTCACTTCCCATTGTTTCATCATCCTTTCTACTTTGTTCGCTACCCCAAGCAACTCCCGTACCTGGGTCAATATCTCCATCCCATATCCATATACTGCCATCTGTATCAGTAAATGGACTTTTTGGATTTGGTGGAGGATTTAATGGAGATCCATTAATTCCACTTCCTTGTATTAATAACCATTGACCACCTGGGTCTCCAAAATTACCACGCTCTGGAATACTATCTGAAAAATCTAAATTATTAATTGCATTTTGTAATGAATTTTTTGCATTAATTGATGTTTCATCACCACAAACAGTTCCAACTTTTGTAGCTACATTTGCTAAATTTCCAATTGCTGATTCTAACGATATACGTATTTGTGGAGGTATTGTTGCTAATTGTTTTACTGCAATACCTGCATTTGCTAGAATCATATTTTGTACAATTACTAATTCTGCAGCTAATACAGGTATTGCTGTTATTGGATTTAATAATTGTAATGCTTTTATAGCATTTGCAACAGTTACCAATGTTTTTAGTAATGTAACAATTTTTTCTATTAATGGTATTAATTGTAAAATTTTTTGAATTAAATCTTGTATTTTACTTATTCTATCTAATAAATCTTGTATCTGCGGAGAATCGCAAGTACAATTATCTGGTAATTTAGCACAATCAGAAATTACTCGTTCAATTTCTAGTTGTATTTTATTAATAAATTTTACTATCTGATCTACTATCAATGAAACTGCTTGATTTGGTAAAGCTGGTATTTTATCTAATGGAAATGAAACTGGCATAACTTGTCTTTCTATTTATCAAAATAATGAAAATTACTATTTAATTCACCTATATCTTTTAATATATTAATTAATTTTCCTTGTTGTAATGGAGCTGAAGCTATTCCAGCTGGACCAATTACTCCTGCACTTATAACTGCAACTAAATCATTTAATATCATTCTCAATTTATCTCCTTTAACTAACGGATGTCCTGCAGATTCTGCTCCTATTCGTATTTCAGGACTTCCTAATGTAATTCTATTTGGCGAATCTAAAATAATAGAATCTGTTTTAGCACGTAAAATAATTCTATTTGCATCTGCAATAAATTGAGATGTTTTAAAACTAGTAATAGGAGAAGATTTAGTTGGATTTCTATATAATTTTAAATCAATTAATTGTTGCATTGACGTTAAATATAATGAAGAAAAATCTTCTTTAAAAGATTCAATTGTAAATTTTTTGTCTTTAAGATCTTTATGAGCATTTGAAATTATTATAATAGGATCTCCATCTGTATCGCCTCCCCATGTAGGTTGTAATGTATAATTTCCATTATTAACAGTACTACCTAATCGAATACTATTACTAAATCTTCCTTGTATAATAGTATCTCCTTCATATGGTTGAAGTTGCGAAACTTCTTTTTCTTTAAAAGATTCTCCTAATGGAAGTTGTTCACCAATTGCATTAACATTAGATGTTTGTGCTTCTGCAATTCCTGGTAACGCATTGTGATTAACATTTGACTGTATATTGTAAGCAGGAAAATAATACCATTGCCTTCTAAATTTATCTACTGTACTAAATTGATTAGTGCCTTGAAATATTAATACATGTTCTCCAATTAATGGAATATCATTATGCCTAGGATTTGCAGGTCTACATATTAATTCTTGAGTTTTTTGTTCATCATAAGTACGAACAATAACAGAACCAAAGTTTGATTTGTCATCTTCTTTATATGTATCTGATATATTATTTTGAATAACTTCAGCTAACAAAAAATTAACTTGCATCTTTATTCTCCAATGACTTTTTTACATTGTTAATTTTTTCTTGAAGTTCTTTGTCTTCATTTTCTATTTTTTCAATTTCGTCAGATAATTCTTCTTGAAATGTATCATCGGCTATTTTTAATAACTGATTTTTTTCATCTTCACTTAATAATGATGATTCTCCTGTAATCGTTTGTTGAGTTGAAATATAACGTTGTACTATTGCAGTTAATTTAACTAAATGATCATCATTTTTAACAGCAACATCTAAGTATTCTTTAATTAAAGGAACAATAATAGTAGCATCAGATGCGGTTCGTATTAATGGTTGTAATTGAGATATCAATTGATTTATTTGTCTATCTTTCTTTTTTGAATTATGATAGACATCTGACATTAAATCAGAAAAACTAGTTCCTTTAAATAATTGATCATTTACATCCATTATGGACTCCTTTTAATAATAAATATTAAAAAGGCAAATTCACGAACTCATTACGTTCATATTCTAAAAATTTAGTTGAATATATATGTTTTAATGTTTTTATTACTTTTGTAATGTTATTTGTTTCTAACCCTGTACGTTCTCTTATAAAAACATATAACGCTTTTTTATTAAATTGTTCTATATTTTGTCTATCTTCAAAAATATGTAATATTGAATCGGCAACATGTATATCTGTTTGACTAGTAAATATAAAATTTAAATTTTCATAACAATAAGATACATATGCATCCATAAAGTATTTTAATGTATCTTGCATTTCCGTATTATGCATTTCTATCATTACGTTACGTTGTTCATCTATATTTACAGGTTCAGCAGTTTTTTTAAGATTTGAATATCCTTTTTGATTTTCTGCAATTAAATAATTAAATGCTGTTCTTGTATAATATGAATATGCTTTACCAGCATCTGGATTAAATTTATCTAATCGAATTGTTAAATATGTAACTAGATCTGTTTGCAAATCACGAAATGTAGAATCAATATATTCGCATTTCATTTTATTAATTAAATTTTCTGATAATTTCATAAAAGCAGGAAAAATAAATCTTCGATAAATTTTTTCTTTTAATACTTGATTTTGATTTTTTTCAGATCTGTTATACGCTGATATAGAATATTCAGTAATTTTAGTCCAATATCTATTCGCCTTTTTCTTCTTTCGTCCCATTAAATTCTTTTTCTAAATTAACAATAACATCTTTTAATAATTCAAAAGTCGTACCTGCTTCGTCATCTTTTTCAAACGCTCCTATACGATCAATTCGTTTCATTTCATTAAATGATTCAGTTATTTTATCATACATATATTGTGACATTTCTTCTAATTCTTGAATATATTCTTCCTGATCAGCTGTTACATTAGCTAATGTAAATGCTCTCCATCCAAAATATATACTACTTGCAGAAAATAATATTATTATAAGTATTTCTATCATCTTATGAAAAATCCTTAAATATATTTGCTATATCATTTTTTATATCTGGATTCTGATCTGCTAAATTTTTAATAGCTGTTTTTTTAGTAGCTTTTGATTTTGCACTAACAGGATTAGGAGAATTATTTTTATGAGATCTCCATCTTTCATATTCTATTTGAGATGCCATATGATCTGCGTGATGTAATATTAAAGGTAAATTAGTTTTTAATTTAGCTTGTGCAGATCTAGCAATAAAATAAGGTTTATTAGCATCATCATATACTCCATCATGTATTTTTATAGCTTGATATTCATTCCAAGACAATTTTATATCATATTTTTGTAATAAATAAATAGATAAATCTGGTACCATTGTAAAAGGAATATTTTCATTATGTTTATACATTCTACCCATATTCTTTCTATGCCAGTCAGATGTTTCTACTTGATATACTTCTCTTCCATTTCCTGGAAATCCGCATTTACCTAAATCATGATGCATAGCTGCAAACATCATTTCTTGTTTAGAATAACCAGATGTATCTGATCCCATATCATTCCAAGCATCATATAATTTTTCTACACAATCCATAACACGTAATACATGATCTACATATCCTCCTGCAAATGCATTATGATAATGAGCAACTGAAGAAGCAGGCATCATTACTATCCTTTCTTCATAATCGTCATACATTTTATTTAATTTATCTGCTCTTTCTGGAAATAATGTATTGACTCTTGTTCTATATTCATCCCAATTGGATTTAATTTTTTCTGCTTCTAACATATTTTTTATTTATATTATAATGAATTATTTGGAATATTCCAATATACCTTCTGCCATTTTAAATGTACAGAAAGAACATATAACTGACAAAGATGTCTTTGCAACTTCTACCATATTAGTACAGTTTTTACATCTACATTGTAACTTTTTTGTTGTTTTTGTTTTTTGCATAATTTATTTTTATGTTATTACTTGACCTGTTGGACCAGGAGCTGGAGGATCGATAGACTTTTCAATTTTTTCTTCTTTTACTTTTTTTACTTTTTTTACTTTGTCTTTTTGATCTTTTACTATATTTTCTATTTTTTTATTTCTAGCATTAAAATATTCTTGAACTACTTTTTCTCCATATATATTTTCTTTTGTATTAGAAGATATAATATCAAATGCTTTATTTGATGCAATTAATAATATAACTGCTAATGGATCAAATACAAATATAAAAATTAATATAAACCAATTTACTACTTGATTCATAGGTCGTTCTAATAATTCTGATACATATTTTAATGGGCCTATTTCATTTGTAACTGTTGAATTAGATTCAATATCTAAAACATTTATATCTAACGATGTTACAGAATCAGTTAACGCTTCAATTTTTAAAGAAACATTATTACGTTGTTGTTTCATATCATTTAACTGAGATGTTAAAACTTTTCTTGTGGATGATGAAGTTGAGGTTAATATTTGTCCTGTCTCTTTATCTCTCCATTGTACTTTATTATTAGATAATCCTTTTGTTAATTCTGATATTGCAGTTGATATTTGATTTTTTTCTTGTATATACCCATTTAATTGTTCTTGGTATCGTTCTTTTTTTAAATTAATAATGTTTATTTCTTTATCCATAATGGATAATTCATTAGCTGTCGTTTGATATGCAGCGGTTAAAAATCCATATATACCTAATGACGTTATAAACATTAAAATAATAACAGCTGTAGTTAAATATGTTTTTAAAAGTAAATTTATATGTTTCCAAAAACGATGTAAATATGTAGCTGTTATTAATTTTGCTGCTTCAAGAGTTCCAGCCATAATAGCTACTGCAACTGCTTGGGCAGAAAATAATTTACTTATACCAAATACACTGTAATATGCTGCACTACCTGCTAAAGATAATGCAATTATTAATACAATGTATGAAAATATTCGATTCATTCACGCTCGATAAAATGTTTTACTGCGTCTAATTTTCTTAATGATTCTGCTAAATTTGACATTGCAGAATGAGGATCGATTTGTCCTTTTTCAATACCACGACCAACAGTTTTTATGATTTCATATGCATCAGTTAAACTATCAGTAATTTGGGTTTTAAATTTTAATTTACTTGACATAACTTGTTTTCCTTGATTATTTTTTAAATGCTAATAAAAATTCTCTGGCTGCAAATCCAAATGCAATACCAGAATAAAATACATTTTTGTCTAAAAGTAGCAATATTGCAATGCCTCCGATTGCAGCTGCTTTAAACCATGATGAGTTTACTATGTTCTTAATTGTTTCCATAATATTCCTTTCTTTATATAAATATCAGTAATTTAAATTATTGATATATTTATTAATATAATAAAAAATAATCAAAAAACAAATCATGATTAGATTAAAAGATTTAATACAAGAACAGACAACTACGTTAAGACGAGGAAGTCGTGGTAAAAAAGTTGAAGAATTACAAAAACAATTAATTCAATTAGGATATCTTCCACCTACTCAATCAAACGGCCGTACATCTGCAGATGGCGTATTTGGATCTGGTACAAAAGCTGCTGTAGAAGCATTTCAAAAAAATAATAAATTATCTCCAGATGGTATTGTAGGACGAAATACATTTAGTGCACTTAAAAAATCTAAAGTTAATAAAAAACAATCGACAGATACTCCAGATACAGAATTACCGTATACTCAATATCGAAATGTGTCTGATGTTAGTCAAATAATATCTGATTTGTTTAGTGCAAGTAGAGGAATGGGAACAGATGAAGAGGCACTTCGATATGCTATACGACGAATAAAAGATAAACAAACATATGATCAAGTTAATAAAGTTTTAAAGTCATATCAAAAATTAGCTTTACGAAGTGGACCTAATGAACCAATTCAAATAGGAAATTATCCACCACTCAATTCAGATTGGTCAGAAGATTATGGATCTATAGAAGATATTTTAGACGGCGAATATGGATATTTTGATGCAGAAGATAAACAATTGTCATATAATATTTTAAATAAAATTAAAGGCAAAGGAGATGCATATGGTCGGGATAAAGATCAAGATTTAAATCTAGGCCCTATTGCATGGTTTAAAAGTAAAATATTTCCACAATTAAATAAAGTTTTATTTAAAGTTGCTCCACAAGTAGCACAATATTTAATGCCAAAAACTATGACAACTGTAGATTTTTCAGATTCTGATCGTAAATTTTTAGGAGATGTTATTTCAAATGCTATAAGAAGAGGAGTAAATCCTAAATTTGGAGCAATTGGATATCAAGATTATTCACCTGATATACAAAAATTATTAGAAGGTGGAATGACTGAACCTACATCTTGGATAAAATTGTTAGGAGGAATACTTAAAAATGATGCTTCTGTAACAGGTGGTGTAAAAGGATTTCAATTTGCTACTTTATTAGGTAGATTTACGTTTAAGAAAAAAAATGACGGAAATTATAAAATTGAACCTGATACATATGATTTTTCAAAAGGTATTTCAATTTCAAATAATGTTTTAATTAATGAATTGCAAGGTTTAACATGGGCTGAAAGTATCAAATATATAATGCAAAAAAATGCAAATCTTCAAGGAGGAAAAGGAGTTTATCAAGCTATCAGACATATAGGACATTTGGAAAATCCTCAAGGCGGTACAAGACCAGATGGCTCAGCATTAGCTTCAATCAGTGTTGATGATATACAAATAACTTAGCTTTTAACTATTTGAAATGTTCTTATACAAATTAATATAATTGTAATTATAGGCCAAATAATACAAAATATCCATGCATTAATTTCATAATATGATAAATCTAATATATTTGCTAAATTAATAACAAAATCTGTACAATAAGTATAAATACTAATAATAAATTCTATTAACTCTTTCATAACTTTATTTTTAAAATGATAAACAAACTCGTATAAACATATATAACATCCAAACTGGCCATAAAAATACTAAAAATATTATATTATTTATTGCATAAAATTTAGATCCACCAGTATATAATAAATTAATTATTCCATCATATATAAAATCAATTGATTTAATATCTTGATGTTTAATATGGTGTTTTTCACATAATGATGTATTATGATGGCATGACCATGTACATTTATCTTTATTAAATGAATGTGGATTATGAGTTTTTACATTATATCCAAATATTGTTTTAACATATGATGTATTATATACAGATTCATTAATACATAACATAATAACATAAGGAAGTATTAATATTGATATAATAAAAATTGCTTTTTTCATTTTTTTCTTTATAATAAGAAATATATATGAAAAATCCAACCTTTACGTAAATTTTCTTAAAAAGTTTTTTTGCTTGTCAATAGCATCTTCTAGTTCAACGTTTTTAGTTGTTCTTCTGCTTGCTTTATTTGATTGAACGTTTTTTGCATGGCCATTCCCAATATCATTCGTTGACTCAGATTCAGATCTTGAATTTGGTATTGTATAGCTATTAGATCCAGAAACTCGTTTCCTTGTTTGATTGTCATTTCGTTTTTCAATTGTTGTATTTCTGGAGTTTTCATTATTTCGTTGATTCTTTGAGGCGTCGTAATCAATCGATCCGGCATAGTAGCTGGTGTATTCTTTGATTTGTAAGCCACACGGATACGAGTAGCGATTCCCTTTAACCATATAAGTAATTTTGTCATTATATTCATTTATTTTAGTTATAATTCCCCACCCATGTTCTCCTAAAAATTCATATTTAACACGATCTCCTATTTTAAATTGTGGCTTTTTAAATTTTTGTTGTATATACTTTGGTAATTTTTGTTTTTTCATTATTCAATTATTTCAGCATCTGATATTTCAATTAAAAACCATAAGTATCCATCTTTGCGTAAAACTACATCATGTTCAATAATATGTTTCCAATATTCTATATTTTCGTCTGGATTTTCACGAACTAATCTACGAATATTAAATCTTTTATCTTGATATTCTATAGTTGGTGGTATATATAATGAGTTGGTAGGTCTCATTTAGTTTATTTTATAACTAGTTGTTTTGGTGCTCTATCTTTAGCATATGGGATTGTTATTGATAACATTCCTTTATCCATTGTGGCTTCTGCTTTAGATAAATCTAATTCTTTTGATATTTTCCATGCAAAATCAAAAGCTCTTTTAGCTATTCCTTTATGAATATAATCACGATGTTCTTCAACACCTTTTGTATATTTAATTCTTAAAGTTTCACCTTCTGTTAATATTTCGATGTCTTTTTTCTCTTTACCTACTGCAGCAATATCAAATTGTATTCCATTATCAGTTGTGTAAATATCAACTGGATAATTCATTTTATTTGTTATTACTGGTAAATATGATGATTTTTGATCAATTAGATTTTTCCATACTAGATCAAAATCGTTGAATAGAAATGTTTCTTTAAAATGTGTCATTTTAAACCTCCTGTGTTTTATGGTTGCTTTAGCTAACCGTTATTAATTAATATAATTTTTGAGACCTACCGTATCTCAACTATAACATAAATGGTTCTCTGTACCAATTATATTATATATTCTTAAATATCTAGCAACTTTATTTTTCTTAAATATTTTTTCAGTTTCTTTATCTCTTTTTAATAAATAACCAGATTCCATACATTTTTTTATCATATATCGTACTGATTTCAAACTATTTGACTCAACTAATACATTTTCCCGATCAATCATGATGTCTACACGATCTTGAGACCCATGGATATCATATGCAGCAAATTCAAAGTCTTGTTCTTCTTCATTTGGAATTTCATTGAAGAAATCATTCAATCCTTCTGCTAAATTTTGATCTAAATTTTGTTTTCTGAGTTCTAAATCATATATTTCAATTAAATACTCAATTTTGTCTGATCCAGACAATTCTTTAAAATAACTATATTCTGGAAAATCTACATATATGTCGTTAAAATTAATCATCTAGCTGTTCTACATTAAATAATTCCATAAAATGAGACAAATTCAATTTCTTTTTTAATGATGCTTTTTTCATGGCTTCATACAAGCCTTCAGCTTTAACTTTGCCTATTGCTTCTTTACTTGAATCTGTTGCAGAAAAATATTTATATGTTTTCATAATACTTTATTATAAATATGTACCAATTTGATATCCTACCTGGATACTTTGCAAAGAATCATTTAATGTTTCTGATAATTTTCCAATTTCGTGCTTTTTAAGTATAAAAGTTTTATTTAAGATCTCAATAGCAAATTTATCATCTTTATCAGCACGTTGAAAATATACAGCATTTGCATTGTCTTCTGCGGTATTTGCTGCAGATAATAAATGTTTATATTTCAATGAAATTTTTTGTCCACATAAATGTAATGTTCCAACTATAGTATTCATTGGATCGCTTCTAAAATAATGATTACTAATTTTTGCTACTTCAAAATCCATTTCAGACCAAATTTTGCCATACCGCTTTTTAAATTTATCTGATATTGCCCAAGGATGATTTATACTATTCATATTTTCTTATTCTTCTTGTTATACGTTCTTTATTTAAATGTTTTTGTTCTTGTGATATTAATTTCTTCATTGGATGTGTACGATTAATATGCTGTTCGTGTTTGGCGGTTATACTAGCTTGTTCCCAAGCTTCTAATTCAGTATTTGTATTATTTAAAAGGAATATATCATTAAGATTTTCTGAATTCCATTCTATATAATATTCACCATCATGATTTTGTACACACTGAGAGCCAGGATATCTCTTCCTGACTCGTTTTTTGTATTTATCTATTTCTGGTAATTTTGGCCTAGCCATTACGCAATAATTATTGGAAGTTGCTCATTATCTAACATATACTTGAATGGTATAGTAGATTCTATATTACCAGATTCCACTAACTTTGTGGTAAGATCTTTATTAACAAAATGTCTTTTAGAAGACTTGGAAGTATTAATAAATGATAATGCTGATCTTCTTTCTAATAATATGTCATAAAATGTTTGTTTTTTATGAATAAATGATTTCATAATAACACCCACTTCATGTTTTTGTTCTTTAGTTTTTTTATCTAAATGTTCTGTAACAATTACAGTTTCTCCTTGTTTATACATTATTCAATAATTTTAATGATTTTACTTGACGATACTGCTTTCACTTCATATTCTAATGTAGTAGATCCAAAATCTTTAACTACTTTAGCTTCGGCTTCTGTAACTGACATAGCTTCTACTAAATACATTTCAGTTACTTTTTTTTGTTTGCCAGTTGAATCATCTAGTAACTGGACTTTTGCGGTGTAATATCCCATGTTTGTTTATTTTATTTATATTATATGAAAAAATTAATTAAATTCAAAGAATTCAGAAAATGAATATGTAACATATGTTACTATCATTCTATTATCTTCTGTAATTATGGTATGTATACCAACATACTTTGCTGTTTTTAATAGTAAATTTAAATTATGTCCTTCTGAACGTTTCCAAGATTTTATAGTTTGATTAGCTACCCAATTTGCTATTTCAATTGAATTTAAATCTATACCAGGATTAATTGTAGTAGCATATAAATTTTCAGCTGATACCCATATTCTATTCTTTGAATTATTATATTTATTTAATCTTTCGTATTGCCATGGAGTATCATTATTTTCTTTATGAGTTATTCCTACTTCTGGATGATTAGATAAATATTCATTATGATGCTTAGCTGCGTTGTAACCTAATTTAGTAAATTTTAATGTATCTAAATTATTTTCTATTCTATATTGATTAATAAATTTTACAAGTACTCTATCTGTTACTGATTGTGAAAATATTGTTGATGTAAACAATATTAATATTATAATACTATACTTTTTCATTTTTTTCTTTATAATATGAAAAAAATATTAAATATCCAAATTATTTATCAAATACTTTGCCATATGCAGCCTTTTCTGCATCAGTAGGCATAGTCCATGGTTTTGTAAAAAATGGTTCAACAGCAAGTTGCCATCTATCAGGATTAACTAGTGTCATATATTTTTTACATGTTGTATTTTGAATTGATTCTTTTACTTTACCTATTTCAACGCCTGTATCTTTATTTAAAGGATCATATTTAACTAATGTAAAACTTTTAATCATTCCATCTTTACCCCAGTTTAGAAGCCATCTTGCTACTGGTACAACATAGTCATTTCCAATTACATTTGGTTTATATTTTATTTCAAATGCTGATAATCTTTGATCTTTCCACGAACCACAACTGGATGTTACACTTCTCATTTGACCTTTTGAATTCATTCCATTACAAAAATATGCACCTGTCATTACTTGATCTGCACTAACTTTTATTTTTTCAAAATTAAATTTGTCTTTTTTGAATCTAATATTAACAAATATATGTTGTCCAGGATTTTTTTTGTCAGTTGGTCTATCTTTATCAGTTTTACCACCAGTATCTACTATAAAAGCTTTTATTGATTTTTTAGCTCCGCTAATATTAATTCCTTTTTCTTTTAATTTTTGAACTAATATGGTAAAAAATTTATTTGCTCGAGCTAAAGCTAAATCTTTATTTTTTTTATAATTAGGATGATTTGCATCTATGTCAAATTCTCCAGGTTTTGCTGCTGGAATGTTCGAAGATTTATAATCATTAGATAAAGTATATGGCATTGATTGCCCACCCCATGAATTTGACGCTCCTGCTCGTACAAATACAGTTTCTTTAGGGTCTAATTGTAACATTCCTATTTTATAATCTGCAGCTGCTTCTGGAACTGCTTGAATTTGTTGAATAATATTATTAACAACTGTATCAACGAATTGACCAGGATCATCTGAGTTAACATCGTATGATGCTGGAAATACTGGTGTCATAAATTTATAAATACCTTGTTTATGTTGGGATGCAGTTGATTTTACTATTTCATTTATCTCTTCTTTTACTATATTTTTCAATCTATTTTGAGAATTATAGAAAATAAACGATCTATATACTTGTTTTGGTGTTAATCCGAAGTTATGAGCTAAATTATCTAGTATATCAGCAAC
>Ga0209645_1000228_pt1 | contig 30066 bp, 34 predicted proteins | sample ETNvirenome_6_30_FD_184070 | JGI IMG/M metagenome (GOLD analysis project Ga0209645, IMG submission 184070) | Marine viral communities from the Pacific Ocean - ETNP_6_30 (SPAdes) (version 2) | ecosystem: Environmental > Aquatic > Marine > Oceanic | place: Pacific Ocean | collected 2013-06-19
AAGATAGACATTGAATGGCAAATCTGATGAATTGTCATTAAAGTTTAAATCATTACTGTTATAATTAATAGTCATTATATCACATCACATTACTTCTTCTGTTAATTTCCACATTAATTAGTTTTGCTACTTTGTTAGCAATATCTCTAATTTCTTTATCGGAAGCACCTACTCTTCCATTTACATGAACATGAATTGTATTTCCTCCACTTCCACCTGCAATCATTTTCTTACTATCTGAATTAGAATAAACTCTTGAACCTGCTGGCATTTTAACTAATTCTGGTCCTTTTTCTCCTACAACACCTAATCCAGAAGCAGGTCCACCTTTTTCCCAAAATTTCATTTTTCTTAATGCACCTGCAATAACTAATGCTATTCCAGCAACAATAGCAAATGCTAATCCTGTTGTAATACCAATTGCAGCAGCCGCTAAAGCAACATAATACCAAATAATCCAAACTGCAATTAAACCAAGACAAACTAATGTAAATCTTGTCCAAAAGTCTTTTTTAACCCATCTCCAAAATGCTTTCCATAATCCTTTTATTCCTACCCATGCAATTGTTAATAATCCTACAATTGCCACAGTAGCAATACTCAATAAACCAAATGCTAAATCAGCAAGATAGCCAATAAAGTCTAACCAAGTTCCTTCGCCATTTACAAGGAAATCCCACATTCCTTTGAATGCGTCATAAACCAATATAAATGAACCTACTAATATTTCTTGTAAGAAACTAAATATTTCTGAGGCTTCTTCCCATGATTCCTTTAAAAAGGGCCAAATAGACTTAACTATTCCAATTACTAAAAATACTCCTAATATTCCCAATAAAGCATATCCTAAGAACATTACTCCTGCTTTCAAAAACATCTTTAATTTACTGCCTACTCCAAGAACAAATTTTTGAACTGCTACTCTTTTCTTTTCACCCTTTTTCCAACCTTTGAACATACCAAGAGCAGATTTTCCAAATTTACTTCTATTAAAAAATTGAGGTATTCTATCTTCACTTGCTTTAAGATTACTTCTTGCTTGTCCAACTCTTCCTTCTGCTTTACTTATTTTAGACTCTAATGCTTGCCTTCCAGGCATTCCTGGAGTCATTTGTGCTCTTTGTCTTTGTAAGTCTTTTAATTCTTGATTTGCTGCTTTAAGTCGTATTTTTTTATTTTTTCTATCAGCAAAAAGCATTTTTTTATTTTGCTTAAAATACTCCTTCATCTTTTTCTTTTCTTTAATTCTCTCGTCTTTAGCCAAAGCCTTACGCATAGACTTTCTTTCTATTTCTAAAACTTTATCTGAATTTATAATTTGAGCATTAACTTCTTCTAACATCTTTACCCTTGCAGTTTCAAAGTCAGTTAGTTCTGCCAATGCTCTTAACTTAGATGAATTAGCCAATAATTCTTTTTTCATATCTTCATCAATTTGACCAGATAATTTCTCCTTTGCTTCAAGTAATACTTTGTGGCTATCGCTTAATTCAGTCAATTTAGTTAATTGTTCTGCTGATGCTTCCGATGCTTTATTACCTGCATCGGTAAATTGATTCATCACTTGAACAATAGCACGAAATTTATTTTGGACTCTCCAAAGTCCTGTTCCAGAAATAAACCTTGAAAAGATTTCCCACTTCTTTGTATCTTGAAGTTTATATAACCTACTTATTCCTCTTGATAATGTTGAAGCATTTTTTGCTGATGAAACTAATGCTCTATCTAATTTAGATAAAGACTCATATGCACTTTCAACACTATCTCCTGTCATTTACTCACCTAAAGTTCGGTTTATTAGATTTACTTTTCTTTATTTCTTTATCCATTTCATCTGCCTTTAGTTGTTCCATATTTCCATGTATCATTAACATATCTTTAACTAAAGATTGAGGCATTTTATATACTTCTAATGGACTTATTGCTAACGCTTTTGAGAGCATATAAACTGTAATTTTAGATGCTAATTGTGGAGGACAATCGCCTCCCTGCAAAGCACCCTTAATTAGTCGTTTTTTTCTTCATCCCCCTCATTATCCATAAATGGATTTGGGAGAATGTCTTTCAACTGATTACCAACATAAGGATTTAATCTCATTAAATCAATCGCTGATAATACAGGTTCGGTTTTTTCAATGAAATTTTCCGCCATAAATCTATACATGGCTTTTAAGTCTATATCCATGTCTTGATTCTTTGCGTCTATTTTCATTACAGTTGTCATCGCTTCTTCAACTTGAAGCCATGTGGGTTCTTTAACCCAAACTTTTAGGTATTCATCACTATCTGGAGATACTCTCAAATAATGTAATTTACTTGCGTTTCCTGCGAACAGGCTATTCTTATCACTTACTATTTTCTTTTCCATAACTCTTCCTCCTAATTAATCCAACAAACAAACGGTTGGAGGAATATTATACAATAACAACGCATTATTACTTTTTCATAGATTTACTACCTTTTTTCCCGCCAAACGGCACTTTTTTGGAAGGCGAAGATTCCTTCATTGGGGGGCTATTCGTAGGAAGGGGGTTCGTTTTTTTCGCCTCCGCTTCCTTAAATTGCCTCTTCTTATCATATTGAACCATTAATAATCACCCTTGAAGCATCCAATTTCCTGTATATGTGCAGGTTTCTAAGTTTCGTGCCATAACTGTCATTTCCACTTCTATTGGTCCTTTATCATCAGGAATAGGGAAATTAGAGGCACTTACAAGATAATCTTTAAGTGTTATCGCTATTTGTTCATTATTGTCTTTTGTGAAATTCAATTGAATCTCTTGTCCTTCGGCAGTTCCACCAAACTCAAGGTCGTTTCTTAATTCTTTCCAAATCTGATTATCTGTCACTAATAGAGTAAAAGATAGTTCATATGTTCTTTGACCTGGAATTTGTGTGGACATTCTTTGTCGGTTATAATTTCCAATAAAGCGGTGTTGAGTCAAATTGTTTGTAATGACTAAACTACCTGTCTTGACTCTTCCGAAGTTTTGACCAAATACCTTAATTGCACCGTCAAAGTAAAAGAACGGTTTATTGAAACTATCAACACTTGAAAAGTTAGTTAAGTTTCTATCAACGGTAGTATCATGGTCTGTTCCACGATAATTCTTAATTACATACTTATTAGGGGAATCAAAGTATCTTAGTCCTGAAAAGTCAAGAGAACACTTCAATTCTTGTCCTTCTTCAAAGTTAAGAGTTAAACTGTTAATTTGATTTCCTGTAACAATTGCACTCTTAATGTTTTGATTAGGATTCAAATTATCAACTTGAGTATGTTCAGTTCCCGTCTTTGCATAATTAACTTCTAAAGCAAATGAAGGTAATCTATCACTATCGGCTTCTCCATAAACATACTCAAATGGATTACTAATTGTCGTTCCACTCAATGTAGGAGTATTGACTAAATCAATCTTTGAAATAGCAGTTCCACTTGCAATAGGTGGAATCAAAGCATTAGAACCTTTTATTCCTCTATGGAAATATGGACCACTAATATCATCTGCTTGTGCATCATTTACCATATAAAGTCTATCAGCAGTTAAAGGAACATCTGATGCTTTATGAGAATCAACAGGATTTGAAGTGCTTGTAATTTCAAAAGTTGGTTGAGTTACTGTGGCTAAATTACCAGAAACTAATGTAAATTCAATATTTGCACCTGCCCCTGTGACTAAAGAAGAATCAATTATTAATTTATCTCCAACTGAATAATTATCTCCAACTGCTACAATTTCAGCCGCACTAATTTGATTACTATTAACTGTAATTGTGACTGTTGCCCCTGCACCTGAATTATCGCTTGTTGTTGCTAATGCAGGATATGAACCATCAGTAGCACTAACAGGACTATTATCTAATTGAGCAAATATATCTGCACCTGCCGCAAATGGTCTATCGGGAGAAAGTGTAATTGCAGGAACAGTTAATCCTGAATTTGCTGAAGAATAACCACTTCCAGCAGTATGAACTGATACTGCGGAAACTACATTATTTGACACCGTAATGTCTGCTTTTCCATTTGAACCATCTCCACCTGTCAATGCTTGATTTAGATATGTTCCATCAGTTAAATTAGCCCCTGCATTTGTAATGGCTAATCCTTGAATTGCACCATCAGTATGAGGAATTGAATGAGTTGCGCTTAATGCTGACATTTTTCCAAGAGCATAATAGAGCCAAGAACCATTATTCATTGACAAATCCATAGAACCGCCACTTACGGTTTCAGCACCTTTATATTGATAAGCAAAGTTTCTGCTACCACTAACGGCTAAATTCATTTGTTTCATCTCAACCTCAACAGTAGGTGGAGAAACAGTATTTGTCAATCCTAACCAATTATCGGCTAATAAGATTCTTCCTTCATCAACATAAACATCACCGCTAATTGTAGCATGATTGGTTCTTCCAGATTTCAAATCAACAGTAGCATTAGTTGTTTGACCGAATGTTGTAGTTAATTCAACTTCTGTTCCATTAACCTTCTTTACAGTATATACTGTTGAACCAAGAGTAATTTCTTGTCCTCCAACAAGAACCCCATCAACATTTTCGCTAATTATGATTGTTGCACTTCCATTTGTGCAATTAGCAGTTGGTGTAATATCATTTAAGAAAGTTAAGGTATTAGTTGAAATACCAATAATAGTAGCGACTAATGTTGATAATGAAGCATCGCTGTATAATTTATCTCCAACATTGTAAATACTTCCATCGCTAACTCCAACAGAAGTTTGTGCAGTATCACTTAAAGTGATATTATCGTAAAATTTAGCCGAAACTCCCTTCAAAATAGGAGAAGGCAAAGGCGCACCTAAAGGCATTATTTCAGCATAAGCAGTTCCTCCCGATAAATCAGGGAAGTCTGCTAATTTACCGCCTAAATAAATTGAATCAACATCATTGGAAGCAATAGTAGCAAATGTAGTATTTGTTCCATCAAATAGTTTAACTTGACAACCTGCATACAAATCAGGTATCATCTTAAAATTATCTCTAAATAGCGCACCAACAGAATATCTAACTAATGTATTTTTATTATCGGAACTCCGACCATAACTTTGATACAAAGAATTTCCAAGATTAATCCTACTTTCTGGTATCAAAGATACACTTACACCTGCGCCTACAAAAACTTCATTACTCATTCTTATCACTTCCCTCCTAAATTACAAACAAAACTTAGGGAATTGAAATTGCGAACTTTTTCATTGTTAAATTAATTTTATATCCGAATAACCTCTTATTTCTATCATTACTTTCGCTTCTTGTTCCAAAAGTAATTAAATCAAATCTTTTTGACTCATCATTATGAGTTATGGTTGAACCTTTACGGTTGCTCTCTATGATGTAGCGAGTAATTCTATATAAAGAGTTAAGTCTATCACGCCCAAAATTTTCAAACCCCTGTTGCCTTTCATCTTGAATACACCTAATATGCAAGGTCATGTTATATGTTTCATTTCTAACATCAAGACTTATTGTTGGGTATTCTATATCTTGACCATCTTCAAACACAATAATTAAATCTGAACTTGATTCACCTTCAACCTTTTGAGATAAATCATATCTTCTTCCTTTATTTTTATCTAAATTTCTAATATCAATTATTGTTGGAGTAATTTGATGATTTGGTAATCCAGCCGCTAAAGATGCACTTGCCCAATTTTGCTTTAATAACTGAACAAGATAAGTTACTTCATCCATTTTTCAGCCAACTCCTTATTTAGACTAATTGCTAATTCTCTATTCATTCTATCTAAAGCATTTGAAAATATCTCTTCATCTGTAAAACTAACATCAAATCCTAACTGTTCAGACAAATCTTTCATTAATTCGTTTCTTTCTTTTTCTATTTCAACAAACTCATTAAGTTTCTTTAGAATTAGTCTGGTATTCTCAAACATATCAATCACTAATCAAGTATGCCATCTTTCTCTTTGAATTAAGTATTGCTTCAGCATCTTTCTTTAATTCATCATACTTACCTTTAATATCAATTTGTGCGCCACTTTCTCCGATAATGATAGTTGAATCATCATGTCTTAGCAATTCTGCCGCAACAAGTTTTGTAGCGACTTCATTAATATATGCTGGTATTCTGTTAGAACCTGCAACATAAGTTACTCTAATTGAATTGTTTAAAGTATAAGGATATTCTTGTCTAATAAATAATTTACCTTCTTCTCCAATAAACCACCAATCTTCTTTTCTTTGCTTATCTTCTTTACTACTAAATGTAGCAAGAGAAGCACCATTACCGTCTTTTGTAATAGAACATAATGTTCCATCACTTCCAGGCAATAAAGAAATTATTTCAACAGTAGTGCTATCTTCTGAATCCATTCTTGCATAGAAATAATCAGAAATATTTTTTGTTCCAGCATTTGAAAGTAAAGTTTTCTTTACTGCTTGTCCCGTAAAGTCGCCTGTATCTGAAGGAAACTTCTCATTAATTAATGAACAAATTTCTTTTGCAGTAGTTGATGCACCTAATTTTTTATTAAAATCTCCTGCATCTAAATCAGTTCCAAAATTATTTGAAGCATCTAATTGAAAATAATCTCCATCTGGTAATGTAAGTTTAATCCAATTAAGGCTATTAAACAAAGTCTTGTCAATACTAATAGTAGCGAAAACTCCTGCAATATTTTTGTATCGGCTTGTCTGCCATACATCAAGTGCTAAGATTCTTCTAACTTTCTCTCTTCTTAATTGAATAAAGCCAACATAATCAACATAGTTTGCCATCAAATATTGACTGTTAGATTTAAGTTCAAAATTGTAATATTCATCACTATAAATAGTTTTTCTGAAAGCATATCCGATTCTTTCATCTATATAATCTTCAACACGCCTCATTATTTTTCCGACTTCTTTAGCCTTTGGAGTTGTGTTATCTGTAAAAGTTAATTCCCCATTTACTGTGATTCCAGGAATTTGTAGTAATGCTACTACATCTGTTCCATCACAATAATATCCTCTTGCTGAATCATAATCCTGATTAATAGAACTATAATCGCTTGGGGAATATGTTTTACTCATTCTGCTTCAACCCTTCAACTTTATCTTCAAGAGCATCAAGAATATCTTCTAAATCTTCTAATCTAACAGAAACAGATTTAATAAGTCTTTCTCTTGCTTTAGAAACGGGCGCATATGAATCCTTACCATAACTTTCCTCAATACCTACATTGTAGCCTGATTCAGCAGTTTGTCTTGGGAAAAATCCTTTGGTTGGTTTGATTCTAATTTCTTTTTTAACTTCAATAGCAACATCTATTCTTCCTAATGTTAGTTTTGATTTATCTTTCTTATTTCCACTACTTGAAAATACAACAGTTATTTCAGCATCATTAACAAACATTACATTTCTTAACATTGACTTTCCTATAACTTGAAGAATATTTAATTTATCAAATGATTTTTTAACCGCAGGAATAACCTTACTTCTTGCTTCACTAAAACTGTTTTCTGAATTTTCTGCTTTTTTCTTTGCTTCTTTTTCCATTTTTTCAATTTTACTCATCATAGTTTTAGAAGCAGGTAAAATAACTGTTTTAGCCTCTTTAACTCTAATTGCATCTTGGTCTGCTCTTTTAAGATATTCGCCTCTTTGTAGTGGAGTCATTTTAGGAGAAAAGTAATCCATAACTACCTTTTCTTTTTCACCTGTTGGTTCTCCTTTTTCATCTAAAGCATCTCTTTCAAATCTAAGTTTAGGGTCTTTTGAAATAGGTCTTGCAGTTGATTCTCTTCTAATATTTGAATTTGATTCTGTTATTTGAGGCATAAATCCAGACTTTCTAAGGAAACTTCTATTCCATTCACCATTACTTTTCAAATTATAAGTAATCTTATATTTACTTGATGTGGATTTAATTTTTCCTTCTTTATCGTAATTAAACTTAACATCTCCATCATCAGCCTTCATTATTTCTGCCTTTGTCATTTTAATAGAATAAGCATCCTTAAATTGTTGCTTTGTCATTAAATATGTTCCATCAATAATTTGCTCTTGTAATTCTGAAAATTTAGCAGGTCTATCTTCATCATCTTCAAAATCTTCAGGATATTCTTCATCTCTTGGATAATTCTTAGAAGTTGAATAACCAGAAAATTCAGCAATACCCTTTGGAGTATTAGATTCATCAAAGGTTACTGATGGATAATTACCATCTAATCTTAAATTACCTTTTAATCCTTCCTGTTTTCTTGAAGTTTTGATTTGTAAATACTTTTGCGCTTCTTCATTTACATCTAACTTTTTAACTGCATTGAGAGCCTGTTTGTATTGTTTAACAAAACCTAATGAATTTTGAACAGGAATATCGTATCTATCATTATCATCAATAATTTTATTGAAGTTGTATTCATTTGTTCTATCTTCAATCTCATTATCTTTAAGATATTTATTGAACATATACTTTAAAAAGTATGGTTGAAGAGTATTGGCATTAATATCTTCTTTTACACCATTAAACCAGATTACTTGAACCATACTTTATTTCCCCCTCAAGCGAGCCATTTAGCCCAAGCAGCGACCTTTCCAGCAGTTTTAGCCAATCCTAAACCACTTGAAGGTGCTTGATAAGTCATTTGTCCTGTATTTGGGTCAATCCAATAAGGATTATTCATTTGGTCATAACCCGCAGGTGGAACAGGATAGCCACTACCGTTATTCATAGCCATTTGTTGTTGATACATTTGATTGTTCATTTGATTCGTCATTCCTGCGCCTTGAATATTTGCAGGGTTCATGCCTTGATTACCAACCATTTGTCCTGTATCTGCCCCATAACCTTGACTCTCTAAATATGAGTTTTTAGCCATCTTTCTTTGCATAATTACTTCACTATTAATTGCACTATTTAGAATGTTTTGAATATCTAAATCAATATTTTCTTGAGTAATCTTTTCAAATTCTCTCATAGCATCAGGATTAATTGTCATTTTACCAGAAGAACCTGTGGTAAATTCAAGTTTAGATAACATTTGAGAAACTACTCTTTGAGTGACATCTTCCATTAACTTTTCAATTGCAGTTAAAAATGCTTCACCGTGATATTGAAAGAACTCTTCAACATGGTTTTCTTGTAAAGTTAATAAATTATTCATTGTCTTAAAATTCTGCGTTTGATTACTTTGCATTTGGCTTGCCAAAGTGCTATTACTTGTTCCTAATATTCCCATTATTCATCATCTCCTTTTTTTGGTTCTCCTTTAACTAAATAATTGACTCTTTTCAAATTAGTTTCAATCTCCAACATTAAACGACTATATTCAATGTCAGGACTCTCTTCTGCAATTGCAGGTGGTTTAACAGTCCAACCTAAATTAGTTAGACTATTAATATCTTGAGGTCTTAATGTTTTAAGTGGAGATGATTGGAACGCTTTTGGGACTTTAGGAGTAGGAATCCATTTTTTGAACTCTAATCCGTGTTGGTCAGCCAATATTTGTTGTTCTAACATTTCCATTTGTTTATACATTCCAGCGTGTTTTTGACAATATGTTCCTTTTAACGGTCTGCCTTTAGTTACTTCATGTAAAGGTATTCCAGGTCTATATGGGTCATTAACATCCCATTCGTGGTATGTTCCACAAATGACGCATCTATTGTTCAGGTTATATTTATAACCGAACTTAATAAATAAAAATTTCTTTTTTTCAGGTAAAAGAACTTTTCTAATTTCTTTTAACTGTTTCTTTGGTTTAAGTTCATCAAACTCATAAGGAATCATTGGTCCTGCTGAACGAGAAGATTGTCTTTTATTTAGAAAAGAAGGTGGAGTTTGATTATTTCCCACCAACAGTCCTGATGGGTTATATCCTATAGTCATTTTTAATCACCTAATATTGTTCAATCATAGTCAATATTCCTCTATAAACCATTTCTGAATCTGTTTTTGCACTAATTACATAGTGATGTATTGGTATTCCTTTATCATTTAATTGTCTAAGTCCATACTTAAAAGGTTCAAATATATGATGGTCTTTTGGATTCATTGTATCTTTAATGTTATTTGCCCAAAGGTCTGATTTATTTGCCCATAAACCTACTGCTAAAGGATAATCCTTTTCCTTCTTCTTCTTTCCATTAGGATAATAAGGATTGCATATTGTATCAACTAAGAATTTCCATGCTATTTGTTGTTCCATATCATTAGAGTTTAAATGTCTATGGTCTATCATAAATATAACATACTTAGGTTTTCTTGTTTGCATATCCTTAACCCATTCAGTAAAATATTTCGCCTCGCCTCCTATATCTGCACTTTTAATCGTATGACTTGTATTATCAATTTTAATTTGTTTTCTTGTTGCTCTATGCCTTCCAACTGTTCTTTTCTTTATATCTGGAACTTCGCCTCTTGTTCTTAATTGACTATTTAATGTTGTCTTTCCTACCATTGTTGAACCATATATTCCAAAATTAATTGCATGAACTTTTTTATATACTCCAAATATTGCTTCTGTAATTACTATTGCGAATCCTGTAAGTAATGACACATTATATCACCCTAATGTTCAAATAATCCTGTGACTAAATCAATAATAAAACCCATAATGTTAATATCAAAAACTCCCATTATGTTTCCAATTAAAAATGTTGCTAATGATGCAGTTGTTCCCCAAAACCATGCTCTCATTCTTAAAAACCATATATCGGCTGAATGCGCTCTTTGTAAATCATAAGATATTGAGCCTTCATCGTCCCATAATAGACCCATTTTTCTTACTCCTTAATTGCGGCTAAAAATTCATTTCCAATTTCAGGTTCTTGATAAGAAACAATTGGTTGTTGGTATTGAAGAATTTGTTGGTTAGTTTGACGCATAGATTCTCTAATCTTTTGTCTTTGTTGTTCTTCTTTATTCTTTCTTTCCCAAAATGCCGCCAATCTTCTGTCAAGAAGCCACATTTCAATCTTTTCATTAGCAATCAAATCAAAGACCGCTTTTAATCCCATAATTGCACCAACTGTAATTAGTCCAAATAGAACTGCATGAGCAAAGGGTGTGTATGGGAATGAAGCACCATAATTAGCGTAAAAATATACATTTGTTCCACTAATGCTTCCGACAAATAAAATTGTCATAATTAGTCTTGTATCTTTATTTAAAGCCGCCATCTTAAATCACCTATTGAAACTCAATTGATGTGGCAAGACCATCATCAACTTCTTCGTAAAAAATGCCTGTTTTACACAAAACACCGTGCATATCAAATTCAATAGTTTGTTTATTACCAACAGTAATACGGGCAACTTCAATACCTGTATTATCTATTCCGTCATACACTTTTAATACGCATATATCTGTTGTAGTGTTTGTAGTGTGAATGCTCATTAATTTACATTGTCCACTAAAAACAATTTTATCTTCTAATAAGACCCCACTACTTCTGCTTGCTTGCACCATAATATAATCTCCTTTGATGATGGAAAACCAACCGCCCCTATAAAGATACCGTCTTACTCAACGGTTTCTTTAGCGGGTTTTGCGGTAGTTTTCGGCTTCGGCTTTGGCGCACTTTTCTTGGTAATTGTCTTTAATCCACTCTTTTTAGCGGGTAAAAGACTTTTAACCATTAAAGCAGGTTCAGCCTTTTTGAAGCCAAAGTCGTTTGAAAGCATATTCCAAACTACATCAGGCAATTGAAGTAAATCATCTTCATCTGTATTTTCAAATTCAAAGTCTAATTCCAATGAGCCTGTTAAGGGCAAAGCCTGTGCAACTGTTAAAGTTGCCCATTCTTTCGTGTAAATACCGTCATTGGTAATTAGCCTTCTTTTTGACAAATCAGGTTTCAATCTCACCTTTACCATTCAGAATCACCTTAATCAAAGATGACCCCAAACTTTAACTCTTAATGTTGTATCGGTAATATCAGTTGCATTAGTTACTTCTGCATCATCAGCGTTAGAATTATCTAACAACATTAGTTTAAAAGATGAATCACTTGCATATTTGCCGTTTGCATCACAAACAACTACTGCGTCATAAAGCGGTGCTTGAGAATTACCCGTTAAAGCAACGGTAGTAATCTTACTCAAACCTAATTGACTTGCAGTAATTACATCAGCAGTATGATAAACTGTAATTGTAATTAAAGCATCAACACAATATTCGTCTGCTGAAACACTTGGGCGACTAAAACCTTTATGGTCGGATAAAATACTAACTGTTAAAGTCATTTCATTTTCCTCCTATTCTCCATTAAAGACTTAAAGCCTCAAGCGATGTTTGTAATCTTTCCTTGCGACTTAAAGAAAGAACAACCCATTTCTGCAATAGTTCTGTAAAGCCCTTGATTTCCAAGTTTTCCAACACCGAATGGGTTTCCAGAAGTAATACCATCTTCAAAGTATTGAGTTGGTTTCATAACTGATAGCCACAAATGGTCGGTATCAAGGAAATATAGGTCAGAAAGGGCGACTCCTGCCTTTGTTGAGTGGCAAGTCTTAGTCATATCCTTACAAGGGATTAAAGGCAAATCAAAGTATGAAGCGACTCTAAATCCGACTTCACGACCCTTAACTCCCTTAACACCGTTATGGGAAGGCAAAATCTCCTTTCTTTCAAGGAATCTCTCTTGGCTTTGTAATAGGTCAGCAATTGCTTGAATTGTGTCATAACCTGTTAGAATAACCTTTGTTCCTCCACCTGCAAGGCGAATGTCCTGAATAAGTCCATTAAGAATACTTAGCGTTAATGGTCTTTGTTCAGTTGCTTGGTAGCCATCACCAAACTTGACAATTGCATCCATAAAGGAAGCACCTGAGTTTCTCGTAGTATTACCGTATAAATTGGTTAATTGGTGTGCATCAGCGTGAGTAATATCACCTGCAATAGTGGACTTAGTAAATTGACTTTGTGTGTTCAATTCAACTAATTCTTCATTTGAAGAGATAATCTTCGCCAAAGATGTGTAATTCTTATCCATACCATCATAAGTGTCTGTTGCACCATAATGAGTCAAAGGCATCAAAAGCATCTTATTTTGAACTTCTGCGTGGAATTTACCCATATCTTCACGGACAATCGCTCTAATATCGCCAATTCCATCATCAATCTTTGCCATCTCCATAGACAATTCTGTAAATTCAAACTTATGAGCAATTGTTTTAGGACTCATGTAAAGTCTGTCATAACTTGGAGTAATTGCTGGCATATTGTCTAATGTTTCGTTTTCAATAACACCACCAATTTGGTCGCTTGCAGGGGAATCTCCGCCTAAAGCGTTATTTGAAGCAGAAGTGCTGAATAAAGCACCACTTCCACCAGAAGGTCTTTTTGTCATAACTCTCCAACCACTTGAAGTATATGGTCGCTTTGCAATCATTGAAAGTGCATTTACTTCTTGATTCAACATAGACCATACTTTTTGACCGTAAATAACGCCATAAAGTGCTGCGGCAGAACCATCTCCACCAAAACCTGTAATTGCGCTTCCACCGTCATGTGGCGTTCCAAAGCCTCCAACGATACCTGCGCTCTTTAATAGGTTATTACCTGTAATGTTTGCAGTTCCGTAAGTTGCCGCTTCTAAATCTTTAATCGTTCTAATATATCCTGACATATTTTTCATCTCCTTTTTTTATTTCTCCGTTTTAGAGTATTTACTCCATATCCCTCACTAAATTGTGCAAATCAGACCAATCCATCTTTGCAATATCTTCAATAGAAGTTGGGAAATTATCTGGTAGTGTAGTTGCTTCAATTTGAGCCTTTACGATTGCATCTTTCTCTTCAATCAATTCTTTTCTCAAATCAGCAAATTCATTCTTTAGAGCATTAACTTCAGTCATTGGGTCATATTCCGCCTTAGCGATTTCAGCCCTTTTTGCTTCCATTTCTGCATTGAATCTTGCTTCAAATTGTTTCTTAACATCTCCATAAGCCAACTTTTCAAGTTGTTCTGCTCTAAACTGTGCATAAGCCTTTTCAATGTTTTCATTAGACAAATCAAGGGTTTCAATGTCAAAGCCCTTTGTGACAGGTAGTGTTGAAGCCTTTGGTCGCCCATTATCAATAACTACTCTATCTTCAGGAATATGGTCCTCAACTTCACCTGTTGCGGTGTCTTTACGACCTTTTGCTTCCATATCGGAATCTTCATCTTCTTTCATATAATCTCCCTTCATTTCTTCATCTTCCTTCATTTCATCTTCTTTACGAGATTCTGTGTCCATGTATTCTTCTTTAGACATTTCTTCATCATCTCCCTTTTGTTCTTCTAAGTCCTTAACTTCTTTTAATAGCGAGTCAAGTTCTTCCAATGCTTTTTCTAACTTATCCGTCATTTTTTCACTTCCTTTCTCCATTTTTAATATATCAAACTTTGCTTCTGGATTAATTCCTTTTTCACAAATTGTAACTTCGTGGAGTTCTAATTTTTCTATTTCTGAATATTCGCCTAATTCTTTATGCGATTTCTTTTTCTTTGATAATGCTTGACCACCAATACTAAAACTTCTTAATGTTCCTTTTCTAATGCCTCTTGATACTTCTTTTGCTTTTTCTATATCATCACGCATTTTAATTACGACAAATAATCCTACATCATCAACTTCTGTTTTCCATAGTTTTCCGTTTTTATCTCGGTAATTATCCAAAACTTCTCCTACTTGAACATTTGAATGGTTTGTCATTACATTTCTAAACTTCTTTTCTGCCATATATTTTTTTGTGGCTTCATTAAGTGCATCTAATGTAATTAAATCGTTTTGTTTATCCACGATTTCAATGCTTGCATATCCTCCAATCACTAAATTGTCTGCTTTAATTATATTAAACTCGTTGCTAATATCGGCTTTAACCAATCTCGCTTCTTCGGACACTATCTCCATCTCCCGTTCTCTATATAAAGAGTAGGCTATTCCTCTTTTGGTAGGGTTAATTTGTTATACTTATCTTCCCTAATATCCCATATTCCTTCATCAGTATCGGGTTTATTCATTTTTTGTTTATATCCCGACCATGTTAGCCAATACTTTTCATTATCCATTGGAATGACTCTAAAATGTAATCTTGTATCAAATTTGTTGCCTTTAATTTGGTATTCGTGATAACCATGTCTTTGCAATCCTAATTCAACATCTCCTTCATCTAACAATTTATGCTTATCAATGTTAGGTGCTACGATTGCAGGAAACTTAGTTGCTTTTCCTAAATATCCAAATATATCATCTGAAGAATTTATATCAACTAACCAAGTAACTTCTTCTTTATCACCTAAAAGAAAAGAAACATTCAAATTATCATCTTCTCTTAAATATATTTTAAACTTACCTGTTTGTAGGTTTTCAGGAGTTTTCAATTCTTTTTTTATAGAATCTTTTGGAGGGTCGTCAATATCTTTTTCAATTGCATCTGTTCTTGCAGCAAATATATTTTTACCTTCATAAATAATACTATCTGCTTTATTTCTTAAAAAGTTAGATAATTTTTCTAATTTACCTTCAAGTTTGTCTTGATAAATAGATAACAGTCTATCATCTTTCTTAACATATTCTTCTATCTCTTTAATAGATGCTTTGTTATTATCTTCGTCTAACAAATAATTTTTGATTCCTACTCTAAGAATAGATAACTGTTGTTTAACAATATTATCCATTTCACTTCGCCAATAGTCTATATTAGCAATAGCATTCTTAGACATTAAATTATCTTCTTCAAATCCATATAATGTAAATCCATCAACATTACTTTTAACAATCATTGTTGATGTTCCGTGAATATGGTCTGTAATTGTATAACCTTTTTCTAATGCTTCTATTTTATACTTTAATGACTTTTTGTTTTCTCTTGAAAGTAATTCAAGGGTAATAATCTTTTCAGGTAATTCCACTTCGGGAACTTCAATCACCTTTGCGGAGAAGATTGAATAGCCTTCTTTTCTTTTCTTGACTTCATCAACTTTGACTCTTACAATTGCCCCAACTTCAACATCAACTTTTGTATTCAATGCTTTTCCAACATCTAAATATAATCTATCATTAATTTCTTTTGAAGCCATTTCTCTTGATTCTTCAGCAGTAATTGGTCCAGCACCTAAAGTATAAGAATTAAGTCCAGACTTAGTAGTTTTCTTATCAAGCACAATTAAATCTAAATCAACAAACTTCTTCCACTTAACCCATTTAGGATTTTTTCTTGTTCCAATGTAATATGTTGATTCCATATCTTTTATGACTACTCCTTCGGCAGTAGGTATTTTCATAATTTCTTTTGCATACTTATCAACTTCTTCTAATGAATCAGCAATTCTTGTATCTTTCTTAGAAGGGAATGCTAACAAATCATCTGATTGTGGAGAATAATGATGGAATAATGTGTTAATTCTTTCAGTTAAAACAACATCAGTCATATCTCTTTCTTCATGCCTCATAATGTCAAATACATGAGCCTTTAATGTTGCATCGGGATAATTACCTTTGAATACATGAGAAATAGTATCGGCTCTATGTAATGGAGTATTTTTATCAAATAGCATTAATTCAGCATCAAGTATGCAATCAGGAATAGACTTCTTTTTCATTAACTCCACTTGTTTAGAACACTTGTCTGTAATGTCTTTTTCATTGTAAGAATAAATCTTAATCTTATTATCAATCTTATGAATCTGTATTCTCATACCGTCATACTTCTCTTGAACTAAGTATTCTCCTGTAAACCCCTTTAATTCTTCCATATCCTTTATTTCAAAGATACGATACATTGGTTTGTTAGGAATTAAAAATTGAGAACTCGCTTTCTCAGCCTTTTCTAAATCAACTTCAATCAATTCTTCAAATTCTTCGGTATGATTATCTATCTCAAAGGTCTTTTCTAATAACTTCAAAGCACCCTTAAACTTAGATTTAACTTGTTTAGAGTCTTTTCCATCTCCATAATGCTCAATAATATACGGCACGATTCCCTCCAAGTCTATGTCAAGTCCACTATACCCACCTGTAATTTTGTCGGGTTTCACATCGGAAATTGCCCATTTATCATCACTTAGAGGTTTTTTATCTGTTCTTGTAGCCCAATGGATAAATTGAGCAAAAGTGCCTTTATTTTCAAGCAATTCTTCTAATACTTTATCACCAAAGGCTTTCAAGAAGGGGTCTTTGACATTATCCGCATTATAGCGAAGCGATTTGATGGAGGCATAGATTGATTGAGCAGTTGAAGAGGAAGGGTCAAGAGCCTCATTAGAGAGTAATGTCTTTTCATCAACGACTTCTTTAAGTTTCTTTGAAAACTCGTCTATATCGTCAAATGCACTTCTAATTATCTTAACTGCGCCTTCCCATTTATCTTTGTAATCTTTTGGTGATTGTCTTGCTGAAAGATAAGCCATACGGACTTTTTCAAACAAATCAATTATTCGCTTTGAAAGGGAATTATCGTCCTTTTCAAAGACAACACCAGACATAGGCATTTAAATCACAGACCTAAACCACGCTTCATTCTTTCCATTAAAGGTCTAAATTGAGAAACATATTGTCTATCAGTAATTTTACCACTTTGAAGGTCATTCAATAGTTTATCCATATCTCTTTCAACTTTCCTCAAAGAAATTCTATATGGTTTTCTTTCTTCACCTGCTTCCGAAGGGTGAGCCTCATTAGTGCTAATTTGTGGACTTAGACCAACTTTAGGATAATCACCTTTAATAATCTCTTTCAGCGATTTGTGTATTTGTTGCATTTTAGAAATTTGTCCTCCTAAACCATATCCTTCTTCACCAACAGGATTCTTGACTTTAACTTCTTTAGGGTTCTTATTAGGTCGCTTAGGTTTAACAGTTTCACCTGTTAATTCCATCAATACTTCCTTTGCTTTCAAAATTGCTAACTCAACTATTTTTTCTTCTTTACTTACTTTGTATGGCATAATTAATAACCTCCTTTTTGTTCCATTTTAGAAACCATTTCGTTAATTTCATCCCAATCCATCTTGGCTATGTTATCAACGGAATTAGATTCTAATACTCCTGTTCTTGGAGAAGGAGTTGTAGTTTGCACCCAACCTGCTTTCATCAATAAATTATCTTTATTGTAAACTGCCTTCTCTAATTCGTTTATCTTACTTACTAATGCTTTTAATAGCAACATCAATTCTTCATTACTTTCATTCATCTCTTAAATCCCCCTTTCTTTTAGGATATACTAAACCTCTCAAGGCTCTATAAACTGTTTCATATTCTTTTCTTAGTTTTGTAGCAGTAGCAACAATATCAAGATTTTGTTCTTCTAAAGATTGCATTTTCTTTCTAAGTTTGTTATCTGATTTAATCAAGTCTAATTCTTTCATAACATCAACTAATTCTCCTAACTTAGCAAAATCTTGTCCAAAATATTCAGTCGGTTCACTTGCCTGTAAAGTCTTTTTCAATAACTTCTTTTTCTTTTTGTCAAGTTTATCCAATAAAGGACTGTGTTCTTTTTGAATCTCCTGTGGAGATTTTCCTTTTAATACTCTTTCCCATGACATAATTATTCCTCATATATATTTGGTAATGTTGGTCTTTTTATTTGATTCTTTCTTGTATATGGACTTTTAGTATCAGTTAATCTATTTCCGCTTGCATCATCTTCACAATTCATACAAAATCCTATACCGTCTGTTCCATTAGCAACTCTTAAACAAGGTTTATTGGCACATTGAGGTTTAACTATCTTCATCTTCAAAATATTAAACCAATTGCCTTCTATTTCAATATCTCCTTTTAGTTTGATATTAGCACCGCTAAATCCATCTCTTCCCTGAAAAACTCTCTTAACTTTCTTCATAAAGTCTTGTAAAGCATATCTTCCTCCTGTTCCAGAACTTGATATTTCTTTTCTTTTAGTTTCTCCTTCAAGAACAAATTCTAATAAATGAATAGGATGATTTCTTGAATCTCTCCCAACTAATCCGAGATAAGAAACATTAGGGGTCTTTTCAATAGCCCTTTTAATTTCTTTGGTAATCTTTTTGACACCACTCTTCCAAATATCTTCATCAATCATTTAATCAACTCACATATTGGTAAAACTGCCTTCTCTCATTAATTGTTCCATAATATCATCAGATTGGTCAAGTAGTTGTTGGGCTTCTTCTTCAATGCGCCTTTCTTCATTTTCTTGAATCATACGCTCTTTCTTATCTCTTCCCTTTTGAATATTCTCTTCTCTATCGGGTAAATCTCTAAAAGCCATGTAATATCTATCTTCAATCTTTGCTTTTGCATCAGCATCTTTATCGTCATAATCAAGCCAATCTTTTACATATCGGCTTTGAGCATTAATACCATTAATAGTTTCTCTAATATTGTCTTCATGCTTGTTTAACCATCTTCCGCCTAATCTATCTTCTTTTAATCCTAAAGTGAAATATAAATTTTTAAGATACCTATGAGCAGATTGCATTTGTGAATTAAATCTTCTTAATTTAGCAGACATACTTTGGTCAGGAGAATCTCGCATTCTTCTTGCTTTTGCTCTCTTTGCACCCATTCTCTTTTGTCTAACGCCTCTAAGTTTATCATAAACACTTCTTGCTTCTTTTTGTGATTTAAATGCAGTTTTACCTGTAAATTGAGCATAAAGATGGTCTTGAATAGCCTCCAATAAACTCATATCTTCTAATTTACCTTCATCATTTATAATCTTAACTTCGCTATTCAATACTTCAAGAATATCTTTATCAAGTTGTCTTGCTTCTCTTGCATTGGCAGTTCCAGAATTAGCGAATAATGCGCCAAGTGATTCTCTATCTTTATCTTCTGCGTGTTCTGCAAATTCATCTAACTTTTGAATAACTCTCGGTCCATAATCAAATAATTTATCTAAAACTCTAACTGCCTTCTTTGGATAAACAACTTTACCTTCTTCGTCCATTTCTCCAATAGAAAGTGAATCTGAAATTGTAGCAACTTCTTGTAAATCCTGCAATAGCCTTCTATATGGTGCTAATTTTCTTTCAAATAACTCATCACTTGACTCTTCATATTCTTCTTGAGAAGGTCTGTAATTTCTAATTTGTGAAGGTTTTGTAGGTAATTTATCTATTTGCTTATCAACTGCTGCAAAAATTCTATTAATGTGTTGAGCAAACTTAGGGTCTTTTGCAAAGGGTCTTAGTTCAGTTTTAATTTTAATTAGATTTGTAAAGAAAGTGCTTTTCATTCCAGATTTACTCGGTTGTGGAGGTTTGTTTCCTCTTGGTATATCTCCTGCAATAGACTTCTTATCCAAAAATTGTTTAATCTCTTTATTCTGTAAAAGTTTATTTAAAGAACTAATTAGAGTTGATTCAGTTAATTTTCTTGTTCCTCCCGTTGAAGGGTCTTTGAAAGTCAATGTTCCTTTTGAACCTTGAGCAGTAATAATTTCTCTTAGAATATCTTGATAACTTTCTTTGGCTTCTCTATCTTCTTTCCATATTGTTCCTGTCATATCTTCATACCAGCATTTAAGCATAAGGTATGGATTATCAGTATTAAATAAATAAGCCTTTAATAAAGTCATTATTCTCACCACTTGTTTTCTGTTCTTTTACCTGCTTTTGGTGGCAAAAGGATAACATCTGGAATATCAGAAGTATGAGGAATCTTTTTCTTATTTACAGTAGGTGCATTACCCACAGGTGCAAAATCTCTTGATTTCTCAACTTTTCTTTGATTTAATTCTTGTCGTGCTTTTGCTTCAACATATTCTCTTTCTATATCTTTACTCATTTTTATTCCTCCACATCATTTTCTTCTTCAGCGATTCTCATAGCCATTCTCATTAATGTTTCAACATTAGAATCAATTTTTTGAGCAGCATATTCAATATCTTGTAATTGGTTATAAACCAAATCTTCAACATCATGGTCAGGATTACCTCTAATTAGATTTTGCGCTCTTGTGGTAATAATTTCTTCAATAGTCTTTACTTCATTTGAAACAGTCCGTAAATCATCCCTTATTTCACGAATAATTTTATTTACTTCTCCTTCATCATATTTCAAGATTTTTTCCCACATATTAACCTACTCTCCTTTCAGTTCTTCTATCAACATTATTATTTGCCGCTTCTTTCGGCAAACCTTGATTCCTATTTGGTGGGGCTACGCTCATTGAGGGTTTATTCCTTGTGGTCGCAGGGTTCTCTTGGGGCTTACTTTTTCCTCCTTCTAACGCTTCTGCCTGTAATTGTCCTAATTGTGAAGCATCTATATTAGTTCCTGCATATGGGTCTTTTTCGGCTGGTTGTTCTTCTTCTCCTTCAACTTCAGGCTTTTCTTCTGGTTCAGGTTTCTTATAAACAAATCTTCCTTTTTCATCCATATCAACTTCAAATCCTAAATTTTTAATTGATGCAGCAATATTAACTTCAATTTCTCTCTTTCTTAATCTTGCGATTTCATCTTCTTCTTCACTTGGAGGAAGTTTTAATTCCCAATCAGTAAGTCCAAATTGTTTTGTAATGAATGGAAAAACATATTTATTGTAAACATTTTGTGCCATTTCAACTGCACGATTAGTTACGAGAATTTGCATACCTTCATTGTTTAATCCACCACTTGTAGTATTATCAGCCATAAAGATTTTACTCACACCATAGAACGCTGAAATCCTATCTCTCAAATCATCCTTTACTGCGGTATAATCCATCTCTTTTAGACTATCCATGAATTTAATCCATTCAACTCCACCTTTACCTCCTTCGGCTTCAATTCCCATTACAGGGATAAAATGAGGGTCTGCTTCCATCTTTTCCTTAACTGCTCTCCAAAAGGTTTTCATTGAATCAATATTCCTTGTTTGAACTGCAAGTAATCCTTTAGGCATTCTTCTCTTAGAATAAGATTGATTGACATAATTTTCCATAGCAAGTAAAGTAGTAATGTGATTCCATAAAGTAATAATTGGAGATAATCCATAAAGGCGACTTGGAGAATATTTACTGAAATGCACCACTTCTCCTTCAATATAGTATTCTTCTTCCCCATGAACTCTATTAACATAATGAACAGGTAAAGTCACGGCACTACAAATATCACAAGTTTCATGATTTTCAATATATAGTTTGTTCCTATGAACAGGACAAATGAATCCTTTATTGCCCCTTTCACCAAACTCGTCAGAATAAATGTGAGTTGTTACAGGGTCGCCTCTATACATTTCTTTTATTCTTTGTAGTTTAATTTCTCCATTACCATCTAAGTAATACTCTTTAACCATATATAGGTAAGCATCGTCCATTATGTTCAAATCATCTTCCATCTCTTTCAAAACATCAATAAACAATTGATTAGACTTATTAACATAACCATCAAGGAACTTTTCAGCATAAGCCAATTGTTTCTTATCAGGCTTTTGTAAATTAACACTACCACATTCAACACATTCTTGAGTTGCACGACTATGTTCTTTTCCACAATCCATACACTTTTTAGTGAATTTTTCATCCCAATGATAACCTCTTCTAAAAACCTCTTGTTTTAGTTGAGTAGTGCAAGTCCGAACAATTACTGAAGATTGAGCCATATGATAAATAATTGGTCCAGACATGAAATAGGAATTATCTCTTTCTTTAATTCCCATTTGAAATATTTTCCTATCAGCAGGAATAGGAGTCCTTCTTCTGAATAAATTACGAATAGAAAATCTTGAATCTGCCATCTATAAACCCCTCCTTTTTTTCTCTAACTTTCATTGGTTATAAGGATTACTCCATTCCTCTTTTGTTGGTATAATAAATGAATTTTTACTTAATAGTTCTATAGGAAAATTAATGTGTTTAGACTTCCTTAAATGAGAAACTAACTTCATCATTGAACTTCTCCCACCATACATTCTTGATGAAGCGTTTTTTCTCATAACATCTCTTTCTCTTCTTAATCCCGCTTCATGTTCTTTTTTATGTTTAATATGTAATGAATCTAATACATCTTTAAAAGTTCTTATTCCTTGTATTCCATCAAGTTCTCTTTTATCAATGTCATCTTCATTCTTTAATCTTTCTTGTAATTCTTCAATACCTTCAGCAATTACTTTATCACCAATGCCAACTTTAGTTTCATTCTTTAGAATGTCAAACCAAACTGCTTCCCATTGTTTCATAATTACCACGCTTGACCCCAATTAACAGCAAATTCAATTTGACAACTTATACATCTATCATTTTGTTTTGTAGCCTTCTTACATTTCCTACAAACGGTTCTATATCTAATTGAATCAGGAAGTTTTTGTCTAACTTTTATTTTGAATCTTTCGTATCTATTACCCATAATATCACAACTTATCAATTAAGTTTCTAACATGATGACTCATCTTATTATCAGGATAATCTTTTAATTCATCAAGTGTAATCCATTTGTAGTCGCTATGTTCAAATGATAATGTAGGATTCCATTCATCTTCAACATCTATTCTAAAACAATGATACTTCTTTGGTGGAGTCATATTCTTATCAAAGTGAACACCTACTTTTGATGTAGGTTTCTTCTTTAATCCTAATTCTTCTCCCGCTTCAATCATAGCAACTTTTTCTGCATTTGGAGTTCCATCTTTATTAAATTCATCAACTTCTTCTATCTTTCCGCCAGCAAATTCCCATAAACCTATCATTGTATCTTCTTCTGGTGAACGCTCAACAATTAATATTTTATCTCCTTTGTAAACTGCAACTCCAGCAGCGTGTCTTACTCCATCTTTATCTAATAAGAACTTCTTTGGATTATTTCCTTTTGCATACCAAGATAAACCATAAGGTAATTCTTCTTTCTCTATATCAGTTTTAATAAAATCAAACATTTCAAAGTCTTGTTTAACAGAACCTACTGCTTGACCAAATCCTATATTTATAGCAATTTGCATTATTGATTCTGGAGTAAATTTCTTTCTTTGTGGTATTCTTACTAATTGATTATAGAAGTGAGAAGGCTTTGCTTTATCACCATCAAAGTCATCAGATTTATCATCTAAATTAACTTTCTTATCTATAATAGGAGTATTCCATTTATAATCTAATTCTTCTTTACCAAAGCGTTCTTCAATCTTAGGTATTTGTTGATTCCACCACTTTTTACCATCAAAGTCTTTATCTTTAGTTCTTCCTTTTTTAGCAGCAAGTTTTAATCTATTAAACATATCTTCTAAACTTTCTGATTTAAGAATCGGTGTGGAAATACCTTCTAATTCATTCATAATATCTGTTTTACAATTATCATGTAGTTTAGCAACAGTAGTGGGGTCAATACCATATTTACTAAAATCATAATTAACATGGTCTTTGTGATTCTCCCACTTCATTAACTTAAATATTTCTTCCATACGAGGTCTATACCATTCTTGCTTCTTATGACCCTTCTTCATCTGTATTAATTCTAATAATAATTGAGCATTACTTTTCTTTAATCTAAAGTGTGGTAAACATTTAGTTAATAATTCTTTAACTTCATCTTGAGAATAAAAGTTTAATCTATTGATAAGCCTTGTATTCTGTGGTGATTTCTGGTCAAGATGCAATTTACCTATTCCTAATGCTTTATGAATCTCAACCATAAATGCCTTTCCTCTATCACCTGTTGCGACTAAACCTACTCTTGGATTGTAATTAGTGTCCATTGTAATATAACCATCTGAATCAATAAATGCAGCAGTATAAGCATACAAATCTTTTTTAATTCCTAAAGGTAATTTGTAATGTTTTCCTTCAACAGTAGTTATGTCTAAGTTATTCATCATCTTTGAAATAATGTGTGATGAGTTTCTTTTGTATAATTTGAGAGGCATAGAGTCATGTAATTCTCTTGATGAAATTCCAGGCTTTTCACATACTTTTTCAATAATATATTCTTCCGTCTGCTTCTTAATACTATTTTTGTATTGGGCAGGTGAAATAGATTTCACTAACGCTCTAAATTGTTTCTTAGAAGCATTCATCTGTTTAGTTAAAGTTGAATATTCTTTAGTATAAGCAACTTCTTTTCTATCTAACTCATGTTCCCAATACTTGCAAAGAGTATCAACAATCTTTCTTCTTGTTTCAATATCTTTAACAGAATGTAATTTCTTCAAATCTCCTTCAACAAAACGCATACTCTTCAATGGTTGCTCATAAGGGGTAATCCAATAAATAGACTTAATACAGGAATCTAAATGACTACTGTATGCTTTAATCAAAGTTTCAATAGCATTTGACATTTTAATTCTATTTTCACCTTTAAGTGTTCTTCTATACATTCTAAGTTCTTTCACTATTTCTGGAACACTTTTATCTTGAATGGTATATTGATTAGGAAAAGTCTCTAATTGTTTCTTTGCTTCAGTCAAATTCATATTAAATTCTAAAGAAAGATTCTTTGCTATTTCTTCATCTGAAGATAATGGTTGAGTATTTAACCACTTACCAACCCTACTAACTTCTTCTTGAAGTTGCTTTTGGCGATTAATAAGTTCATCTTCTTCATCGGCAAGAGTAGCCATTTCTCTTAACTTATCGCCTTTTTCACCCATATTACCACAATCCCATAATACTTGGATTCATAAATGTATTAACATCTTTTTGGTTATCACCGAATATATCCATGTCCTCAATTAGCACGAAGGACTCCCCCAATAAATGAGTTGCGGAGTTCGCAAGGGCTAAAGCCATAACTAAGTCATCGTGCGCCCCTACGCCCTCAAAACGCCCTCTATCGGTAATTGAGAACATACTCATCTCATCAATAATCGCCTTGCTGACCTTGCGTGATTCATCATTTCCGTAAGGTAAGATTATTTTTCCATTTTCTAAATTCATTTGAAGATTGAGGATAATTTCTTCTTTTTTCTTTCTTGTAGTTGTAAAGTCTTTAATATTCAAATCGCTGATATTTCTCAACTCTTGAGTAAAAGCCTTAGCAAAAGTGTTGGTTTCATAAAGAATAATATCAGGGTCAAACATCTTACCAATCAATTTAACCTTATTTATGTTATCTCTAAACTCAACATTCTTTTGTCTATCAACATAACAAATTCTTTTATTTTTATTTTCATCAACTTCCAAAACCATAATTACATTGTAATCACCGTCTGTTGAAATAGCGGGGTCAATTCCCACATAATAACTATATCCTTGTTCTTTGCGTTGAGAAATCCTTAATATATCATCTTGCGATTTTGCAGCCTCTAAATGTTCAGGTGCAAACAAAGATGTTCCTGTTGATATAGGAACACACAAATATTCTCTTGTAAATTTAAGTGAACCTATTTCCGCTTTTCTATGCTCTAAAGCCTCTTTATTCCATCTTTCAGGCCATAAAGGTTCTCCTAATTGATTATAGCAAGGATATTTTCTTAAAGTATATACTTCATTTTCCTCTAATTGTGTAAATATATCTGTGTATGTAAATGGAGTTCCAATCATTCTTAAATTAGCAGTATGGTGAAGTGTAGGTATCATATCACCAAAAAACCAATCAGTTACTTTTTGAATACCAACTAAACTAAACTCCTTCAAAGGGTCGTCAATAATAATCTCTTGAGGGTGTAATCCACGAATTTGAGAACCAACTGAACGCTCAAGAATAGAATTACCATTAGTTAATGTCATATTTCCAATTGCCCAACCTCTTGAAGGTTTAAACTTTTTAAGTGCTGGATTGTTAAATATTCTATCAATCTCTCTCATGTGAACCATAGTCTGTTTATGGTTAGATGAAATATATAGCATTTGATATGGTGGTTCTTGGAAACATAAATTCCAAACTGCCCATGAATGCATAAAAACAGATTTTCCGTGGTCTCTTGAACAAATAATAACTGTTCTATCTGTTCCTTGCATTAATTCTAACCATTCAGTCATATATGGTGGAAACATCATTCCAAGAACATTTTGAAAGAAATAAGGAAAAGAGTTTTTAGATAACTCTAAATCCATTTCTGTCATAAAGTTCATTTGTTCAGTTTCCATTTATAATCACCACAATTTCTTACAGGCTAAACATTTTGGAGTAGTTATTCTTCCTTTACATTGTTCGCAGTTATGACGGGATTTAAAGTTCTTTCTTCTCTTTTTATTAGTATGAGTTCCACCGCCTCTATTCTTTCCTTTACCCTTATAATTACCATATCCCTTTGCACCAGCATGAATCTTTTTTCCTTCATGTGTTAGCATCATAATCTTTTTTCCAGGTCTATCAGAAGTATAAACTCTTCCAACTCTCATATCCTTTTTGTCTTTCTTTAAGACTTCTTGCCATTTAGCAAACATACTTTTTCTTCTATTATATTCTCTCATTAAATTTGAAGGTAGTTTCCAATTATTTTGATATAGCCAATTTTGAGCCTGTCTATCAGAAACCCCTCTTTCAGTTGAAAATACTTCAATCATTATTTTTTGGTCGTCAGTAAAACCTGCTTGAGCCTGTTGCTCTTTTTTGGGTTTTCTAAACATATCCATAATTCCTTTATCTATTTCTTCATTCATGCACCTTTCCTCCTTTTATATGTTTTACAGGCAGAACAAGTTGGTCTGCATCTTTGTTTTGTTCCTTTAGAAGCATCTTTTCTTCCACAAGGTTTTGTTCCTTTTTTATCATCTTCACATGATTGACAAGAAACCCATCCTTTTTGACCATCTCCGCCTCTTCTTGAGAACCAACCGTGTAATCCAGATTCTTTTTCTCTTTTGAAGTTATCTCCCGCTTTAGAAACTTTACCTCTCCTACATTGAACCATATATCCTGATTTATATGCAGAACCTTTTAATCCGTATTTTTTGTCTGCTGAACGAGCGCAAGCATCTTTCTTTTCACCTTTGCTATTATGAGTAGCAGTAGCCTTTTTCTTCTTTAACTGCTCAAACCATAAATCAGCCATAAATATCACCTTTTAATAAAACAAACCATGTTTCAGGCATTTTAAGATATATCTTTCTAATTGGAATACCGCCTCTATTTTCAGCAACTTCTAATGCAGATTTAACTTCTGTTGGTAAATCAGTATTTCCTTGAACTAAACCACCTTTTACTTCAACTAATTTAAATCCATTTTTATTAACAAATAAATGTTTTCCTGCACCGCCACTTGCTGAACCGATAATAGGTTTATCTCCGTGTAATTCAATAACATGAGTAGTTAATCTTGAACCTACTTTTGTTCCTTTTTCTGCATAACTTCTTGCACCTAATAAAAGATAAACTCCTTCAAATTCTCCAATTCCTTGAGAAGCAAGAGGTTTACCATCAACATATGCAATCCACCATTTTCCAGGTATTTCTTCAAATACAGTTCCTTTTAGTTTTTCATATCTTTCTGACCTTGTTTCCCATTCAATCCCTGCATCAGCAAAAATTTTCTTGGTTTCGCTTTCGCTAAAACCATTTTTACTGATTTCAATTTCAGGAATTTCAACCATTTAATCACCTAAAGTTAGCCTTTAATTCATATACTAACTCTTCGGTAATACCATGATTTCTTGCAATTGATTTGAATGAATCAACAGTCTTGACAATTTCATATACTTCCGAAGCCGCTAAATCAACATTATGCTTGACTTCCATCTTAGAAACAACAGTATCTAATGAATCAGGGTCATTTAGATAATATCTGTTGTAAACAATAGGTAGTCCTTTCATCTTTCTAATTTCATCATGGACTTCCATTAGTCTAATTTCTAACTTAGACTTTCTGTTGAGTTTGTTCATATTTTCAGTAAAAGCCTTAACTTCTCTTCTAATATCCTCATCAGCCTCCATATCTTTTCCAAATCTTCTAATTAGACCTGCAAGTTGAAGAATAGGATTCAATTCACTATCATTGAGTTTATCATACTTATTGTAGTGCCACTTCAATGTCTGATTCTTTCCTTTGTATGGGAATGTAAATTCCTTATTATTCTGTTGAGAAGTTCTAACTGTTGAATATAGAGAAGAACCAACCCATGATTCAATAATTCCTCTATTTGATTTACCAAGCATCTTAATTAAAGCATCTGCCGCTTTAAGACCTGTTGCTCTAACTTCACTATCATATTGAACAATACTTCCTGTAATGTCATTCAAGAATATATTAACAGATTTAAGTCTTGATTCAGACATTCTTGCTGTTCCAACTCTTGTATATTCTTTAATCATTTCAGTAATAGGATTGTCAATATAAAGTGAAATTCTATCCATAGCAGGTTGCGCTACTTTATGGTCGCTTCTCCATCTTGGCATTTCATCGTCAAAATTAAAGCGAGTATTTTCAATAGGCATAATATAGTAATCATTTACCTTCTTCAATAGTTTTTCTAATCTTTTGTTGAAGTTTTCATCTTCAATTAGAATTGCACTCTTTTTACCTAAAAGTCCAGGAAGTGATAATTCTGGGAAAATTTCATCTTGCATTTGTCCTCCCATTTGTGCCGCTTGATTTTTAGCACTACTTCTATCGGGGTCTGGAATACCTGAAACAGCCTTTTCTCCTTTCTTACGATAAAACGGGAATTGAGTTTCATAATCTTCTAATAGAGAAGCCAATGAATCTAAGAAGTCTGCAATATTCTTGCTAATATCATCATATTTATCTTCAAACTTATATGGGATAACTTCTTCTCCTTTATCATTTGTAGTTGCCTCTCCAGCCTTTACTTTAACATTTCTCATTGTATTTGTAAAAGGAAGGTAAAACTTTTCATTTCCAGAATATTCTTCAATATTCTCTTCTAAATCTTCAATTAATTCAGCAAATTCCTTATTCATTTTAGGATTAGAGAATACCCCTTCAAATTCTCTCAACTCTCTTTTAATTGCTTCAAGGTCAGAAGAAGATATAGGAACGAAGAAATCATTTTCTTGGAAATAATAATTTAATAGTGGGTCCACATCTTTTACTTCAGTTTCAATGTTTTCTAACCAACCAACTTCTTCTTCATATTCAATTCTTCTTTGTTCTTCAACAGTTAAAGTTCTATTTCTTGGGTCATCCATTTCAGCAGGTGTAATGTCGGCATAAGTAGGTGCATCAAAAGATTCTTGTTGTTCTTCTTCTGCGGTCATTCCTGAATCTTCACCGATATATCCGCCTTTTGTTCCTTGTGTTGCTTTTCCTCTTTCTGTGAATTTT
>Ga0209645_1000230_pt1 | contig 30036 bp, 23 predicted proteins | sample ETNvirenome_6_30_FD_184070 | JGI IMG/M metagenome (GOLD analysis project Ga0209645, IMG submission 184070) | Marine viral communities from the Pacific Ocean - ETNP_6_30 (SPAdes) (version 2) | ecosystem: Environmental > Aquatic > Marine > Oceanic | place: Pacific Ocean | collected 2013-06-19
CGTATAAGATCTTATCTTATTTGTTTCAGGGCTATGCAATACATTAGCATAGCAATGAGCTAATGGGCTTTTGTTTGGATCTCTCATTTTTTATCTAGTTTTTTCATTGCTTTATTCCTAGCACACTTCATTTTCTTTGCGTACGTAGGATTTTTCTTACGATTAAATACTATTTGCTGGTTTAAACTACCAACTATTTTCTTCTTATTTCCTTTACGACTTTTAATAAGCCAGTCAGCTAAAGCATCACAAGATAAATCTCTAAACTTACCTTTAGCATCTGGCGCGTCAGAGTCTTTCCACTCAGGTCTTTTTTTTGCCATGTCCACAGTTTTGCATGTTAATAAACCAGTTAGCTAACTGCACATCTCGCTTAGTAGCTTCTTTACGTGACTTAAGTTTTTTAACCTTACTACAAGTAACATCACCTCCGTATAGTTTATTTATACGAGCTTTTAAAACTCCTCTATACGCTTTAGCCATTACTTCTTTTTCTTCTTACCCATTTTACCAGGTCCACCAGCCTTAGTACAACGAACACCCCAACCCGAGGCATAAGCGCTAGGCCATACTTCAAACTTCTTTTTTGCTGCAGCTTTACAAGCTGGACTAATTTTTCCCATAATATTTTATTTTAGCAAAAGCCGCAGCTAATGCAAATTGGACAGATATTTTCCATAATTAAAAATTTGATGCTAAATTAATTTCATTTATTGCTTCTTGTATTTCAGCCAACCCCACAGGAAGCGTAAGGTCAAGACCGGCTTTAAATATTTTTTCCATACTACCAGACTTAAAAATAAGAACAGTAGGTACCATTCGAACTCTATATTTCTTTTTAGCTTGTGGCGCTTTTGATATATCAACTCTATAATATGATGCATTCTTTATCTGTTTCCATTCATTAAAACAATTGGCTTCATTAAATTTAGCCCAGAATTCAACAACTATCGTTCCGTCGTTATCATCCCCAAAAGCATTATCATTACGTACAGTTTGATCAAAGTTACTATCGTCAATCCAGTATTTTTCTGGAACATCTGACTGCGCGTATGTTAAAGCGCTGATTAATAATAGGATTAAATTTTTCATTGATTTTTTCTTATTTCATATAAACGTTGATCTATTTTTTCTAACTCTTCTAAAATTTTATCAACATCATCTTGTGTGTCCATTATTGTTTGGCGCACTAACTCATCTTTTAAATCATACTCTGTTCTTGAAATCACCGGCTCAGGAAGTTCTTTAGCAAGAGCTATATCAGATTTTAAAGTAAAATATGTTGTAGCAAGTGATATAGTAAATCCTATAATTATACCTATTGTCTTCAAATCAAGAGTTACCTTAGTGCTTTCTCCTATTTGTGTAGCCATTATCTAAATGTTATATTGATTCCAAAATTAGAGTTAAATATTTCTGAGTCCCAAAATCTAGTATATTCACCCTCTACAAATATTCCTATTGATCTAGTTACTTTCCATCCAAACATTAATCCTGCTTGGTAGTCGTCCCATTGCTCACCGCCTAGTAAATCGTTGTGACCGCCTTTACCCCAGCTGTTACGATGCAGATAACTAAAATCTTCGTTACCTTCTACATAACTGTGATGAGGCATGATCCAGTTACCATATGCGTGTAGCCAAAAATTATTTTTATAATGATAAAAATCAAAACCAACAATTGGTGCTATCTCAGCAAATGGATCAAGTTCTGCCCACGCTTCCCGGTTAAACCGATTCATTAAACTACCGTATATACGATCTCTAAAATCTTCGTCGGTATAAGCAACTATATTACCTTGTGGATCTCTCCAACACCAATGATACATTATTTCATTAGTGTTTAAGTTTTTATGTTCTATTAGTTCATCTACAAACCCGTACTCATAACCTAAGGTCCACCATGGATGTAAAGCATTTCCGTCAGCATCCATTTCATTTAACCATATTTCAATAGGATTGTAACCGTATGCTTTTTGATGTGTGCGATATATAATACCTGCAGATATACTTAATTTATTTCCTATAGGTAATCTAGCTCTTACTTCGCCAGACATATATTCAAACCCAACATTACCAGATTCTCTAGACTCAAATTTACCTATATGATATTTACCAGTGTGTCTTATGAATAAACGTCTATTATCAAATTCGTTTCCGTCTACTCTTTGTTTTTCCCAGTGCAATAAATATTCTAAACCTTTTACTGCAGCTGTAGGCGCAGATAAACCTACGTTGTTTTCTGTACCGTTATAAAAATTTGGTTTGCTTTCATAGCCAAACCTTGCTAGCTTACGTAAACCAACACCAAAACGATAGTTATTTGGATGATATGTTGTTTGATCTATAACGCGAGGGATATCGTACAAGTTATCAGGGTTAGTTCTAACAAAATACTTTGCTTGCTCTAATTTAGCATTACCCACATTACCTGCAGCATATACGGTGCCATACTTTAAAAAGTCATCGTATAAACCTTTAAGAAACTGTGATTGCACATTAAAGGATAATAGCACTGCTATAAGCAGAATTAATTTTTTCATATTACTTCGTATTTCGTTTTGTTGTTTGAATCTCTATAAGCTTTTAAGCATCTGTTTCTATTAGAGTCAGGAGATACATAACTAACATGTACCCAATCAGGGTTGTTATCTGTTCCAAACTCCCATATGAGCTGATCAAAATCAAGATTGTTTTTTATGTAATTATACATTTCTGCGTTTGTTTTGTGACCATATGTGTCATCAATATCAATTGCACGGCCTTCACAATGTTGTGATTTTGAACTACCTCCGATTGCTTTATTAAGCTCAACCGAACGAAAAAATGAATTAATTTTTATAGGGCCACCTACCCATTTGCGTAGTGGCTCAAATATGTTTTCTGCAATAACCTGCATATTAGTCTTCTCATACTCGTTAGGTATATTGTTTATACCCCTTCTTTTGGCTGTGTATGAAAGCGTAGCTTCTTTATAACTAATGTGATCGCTTATCATTTTCTTCTCTTTACAGATTTAACACGACGAGGCTTACCGGCTGGCTGGCCTAATCTTTTCTTTTCAGCTATTTTTTTACGCTTTTCAGAAGAAGACATTTCAGATGCTGTTTTAGGTGTAGCGCTAGATACACGCTTTTTAGGGCGGCAATATGGCACACCTCTTTTTTCGCCTTTTCTTCTACCACATGGCTTACCTGTACGAACGTCAACCCATTCTTCTTTAAACCATCTACGTAGAGCAGCACCCTTTTTAGTTTTTCTTACTGCCATTATTTAGGTTTCTTATGACCACATCCTTTTTTCTTCAAAGCAATATGCTCTGCAAATGTTTTAGCTTTAAAAGCTTTTCCTTTTTTTCCACAGTACATCATATGAGGCTTAAAATCTTTTTCCTCTTTTTTCATGTACATTTTTCCTTCACCTGGCATCTTATTTCTTTTTAGATTTATTACCCCAATTTTTTGCCCCAACCTTACGACATTTACTTAGCGCTCCACTTGCATATGCAGACGGAAACACTTTATATCTTGCTTTTACTTTATGATAACACGCGTCTTTTTTTGCCATTACTTTAATGATTTACGTTTTATAGATTTTCTTTTAATTCCTTTTGGCTTTTTCTTTTCGTTCTTAGTGTCTTCTTCAATTAATCCAACATCCCATTTGCTATAACCTAAAGCTAAAGATATAGCTTGCCAATTCTCAACGTCCTGACGCACAGGTGTAGTAAGGTTATCTAATTTACGTATTACGCGATCTGCTGGAATATTAGTAGTCGCAGACACAATTTGTCCAACCGCCATATAAGCGGGGTTATCTAATGTAAAGCCTGCTTCAGACATTTTTTCTCTTGTGTTTCTATACGTGAATGCTCTACCTGCAGATGCTAGCTTAGTTATTTTAGAGCTAATAGGAGGGGATAGCTTTAATGCTTCATATGCTACTTTTTCATAATTAGGCCTACCTAACTTAGATTGTCTAATACCCTCAAGCACCATATTTTTTAATGTTGAAACAACTGCTCCGCCAAAACCTAAACCTCTAAGCAAACCATCAGCTGAACTATTTGCTACTCTAAAATATCGGTTGCGTACTTTTTCCTCTTCCTCGTCATCATCAAAAGCCATTGCAAATAAAGCAGATTGCAAAGAAGAAAATATAATGTTTTGTACAGCGCCGTAATACATTAATTTACTAAGATTTGTTTTCCAATCACCTCTACCATAAGCTAAATCTAAGGCAGCCTTTTTTGTTAAGCGAGCGTATTGCATAGGTGTGTTAGCAAAAGCTAATATAATGCGTCCTAAACCGCTTGCTTGCTGCATAGATATGCGGTCTGGACGTGAAGATTGCTGTGACTCTTCTGCTATTTCTTGAAAATCTAAAAACGCTTGTTGCTGTGCGTCTTCCATTTTCATTCCTTCTTTCATATATCGATTTAATCTATTGCGATAAAACGATGCGCCACCTATAGCTATTGCATGCGAGTCTGCAATTTGTGTTGGCAAAAAACCTTTTTTAAGAATGGATGCAATAACTGATCTGATTGGATTTCTACCGTCTTCTGCTGCTTTTGCAATTTCATCTGCGTTTACATCTGTTTTCAAGCCCGAGCGACGTTCTTTTAAAAAGTCGGAGTTAAATAACATAGTGTAATCATCCCAGAATTGATCGCTATTCATAAATGCATCTGCCGCTGCAAGAGGATTGTTATCACTAAAGTTTATAAAGTTAACAAAAGACAATTGCTGTAATAATGCAGATCTAGTGTTAAAGAACATAATAGCACCAACAGAATCATTTACCCAGTTTATAAATTTATTTGTTAATCTATTACCGCCTGTAATTCTACGTCTACCTGTTTTCATTCTATATAGAACATCGCTTAATGCTTCTATATATCCATCACCAAACGCAGCTCGCAATCTGTTTGCTGTTTCGCCTTCTATTTCACCACTTTGCCCAAACTTACCAAATATTTCTTCTGCGTTAGAAAGATATTCTGCTAAAAACTTTTCTCTTGACGATGTATTAAGGTAATCCAAGATATCCGTAGTTAGCGTGCCTCCATCCCAACTTTTTTCAACCTCTGGTGTTTCAGCAAAATTAGTTAAGTTTAATACTTGTCCAGCAAAGTTTTTAAGAGCGGTATTTGAAGACACTATTTTCGTTAATTCTTTTACTTCGGTTTCAGAAAGCCCAGGTATTTCCATACCTCTTTTCGTCCATATATAAACTCTTATTGCTGTTTCATTTGAAAAACCGGTTTCATTTGCTGCTTTAAGTTTTATATTCTGACCTCTTAATATTTTTTTCATTTGTCTAAACTGTCCCATAACAGTTTGACGATATGTTGTAAAATCATTTACGCCTTTCGCAAACGGGTCAAATAAGTTTTGCTTAAACCAGGCTAAGTCAGCATCACCTTGTTTTCCAGAGCCAACCATATAATACATAAGACCTGCAAAGTCATCAGCTGATGGCGGTATAAAGAATTTCCACTTACCTTTGTTTTTGCCAAGCAATCGCGCTTTCTTTTCAGATATTTCAACATTTGCATCAATTTCTGATTTGTTACTAATCTTTTGAGCTATATCTGAACCTAAACTAAATTGAACACCAGGAGCTATCATTCCGTTATCTTGCATTCTGTCAAACACTTGTCGCCTTTGTTCAGGCGTTAATGACTGATAACTACCGCGCGGTTGATTTGCAGATTGAGGAAACATTTGTCTAGTAACGGTTTCAAGCATGTCAAACTGGTCCTCAGCTTTAATTTTATTATAAGCTTTTTCGTTTGCTTTTATTTTATCATAAAATTCATTAGCTAAGTTAAATTGAATTTTACCATTTTTATATATTTTACCTTTGCTATTCTTTTTTAACCATCTTTCTTTATCTTCATATGTTGCAGTTTTACCAACGCCACCCTTGCTACGCGGCTTGTCCATAGCTTTTGCGTCTTCTAAAGATATTAAAAGAGTACGAGAAACTATAGGGGAATGTTGGCCTAGTACAACATTAGAAAAGCCTTTAGATGCAACTCTAACGCTAGGATCCATATGTTCATGCCTCCAATTTGTTACAACTTCATCATAAATAATGCCCCCCTCTAAAGTGCCTAAAGATTTTTCTCCATTTATTATTTGAGAATTTGCACCTGCTAATTGTTTAGAAAAAATTAATCTATTCAGTCTTTCAAGGCTTCCTTTCTTTTCTTGATTTACAAAATCAACCTCTAAAGATTTTAACAAATTAAATAATTTTTGTCTAATTAAATTTGCATTTTTGTTGGACTGTATGTCAAATATAGCTTGGTTGTCTTTTGATATACTTAAATTGTCTTTTATAGTTGTTAAATTATTAGAGCTTAATAATTTAGGACTTTCAGATTTAGTAGCTTCTAAAAGATCATTAAGTAAATCTCTACTTGTTTGTGAATATTTAGCAATATCTGGGGACGTTGAATAAACAGAATTTCTATAAGCAGCTTCAAATCTTTCTTTTAATTCTAAAGCCTCAGGGCTATTCTCATTCAACACGGTCCCGTCCCTTAGTTGCAATTTTTTTATGTGTGTTGGCTTGAATGTAACGCCATAAGAATTAACTCTATAATGATCACCTGAGTAACTATTTAAAAGACCATATAGTCCGTATTGAAAAAGCTCGCTTGGCATAAATAACCTAAACTGATCTTGCATATCTAAGAAGTCTTTCAAATCTTCATATATAAAAGTTTGATTACCGCTGCTTTTATCTGCAATTAAAATAGAAGTTTGTTGCAATTTTTGTATTTGGCTATCGCTCAGGCCGTGAATACTTTTTAGTGCTTGTTTATTATTACTAATAACACCATCTAATGATCCTTGATATGTTTCTGCTGTTTCATAACTTAACTGCAAATCTGATGTCCCTGCTCCAATGTTTAAATTAATAACACCCGCTTTATCATTTTGTAGTTCTATTAAACTTCTTACTGTAGTATTAGTCATTAGCTTACCGGCTAAACGAATCATAGCTAGCATAGATTGAGCTTGTGGCGACTGACCACCAACAGGTATAAATGTACCATCAGGTCTTATACCAAAAGGTTTATAAAAATCTTGAACAGTTAAGTTTTTCTTTAATTCAAAAGGTATTAGCCCCGCGCCTTTAGTTAATCTTTCTTGTTGAGTGTAAAAAGCCTGCTGCAGCTTTCTAGGTACCATTGTGCCTGTATTAATAAGCTTTTCTGATGCTGCTTCTTTTATAGAGCCGTCAGGCAACAACGCTAGCAATATTTTTGCATTGTCTTTTAATATTTGCTGAACGCCGGGTATTTCTTTTTGGTTCAAGTTTTTTGTTGCTTGCTGCACTTTAATTGTTGGTATGCCAAAAAATTGACCTGTTATTTCAGGTGCTAAATCATTAAGTTTTTTAAACGTAAGATTGTTTACATCAAGATCTTTTAAAGCTTCTTTTACAGCGTCTATATAGGCATTTTTTAAATCATTAGGCAATATATCTAATGGGTTTATTAAGCTTTCTAATCTTTGGTTTTCAGCTGCAATAAGTTCCGACATATCACCAATTTCTGTATTGTCAAATTCAACCCTTTCTTCAACCTCAGATATATCTGTTGTAAATTGTTGTTGAGTTGCTTCGCCTTTTTTAAGTACAGAATTTATTTTGTTTTGCAGCTGTGAGTTAACCCAGCCTGAAAGATTGTCATTAACTTCAGGATTGAAATTACGAATATGAGGTATTAATTCTCCAATGGCATCCATAATAAAATCTTCTTGATTAAAATCAGGAAGTTGCCTCATCTGAGGTGTTATTTTGCTGCCTATAAGCTTTTCAAATGTGCCTGCAGTATACATTTTTTCAATAGCAACTTCAGAGCCTTTTTGTTTCCACTGTTGCAAGGTTTGATTTGCGCCAAGCTCCTGCACAAAACTTTGATCAGCAGTACTAAATTGCAAGGTTGCTTGCTCTGCTGTTATTGGCCCGCCGATTGCCTGTAGAGCTGCTTTGGATAGTTTACCTTTTTTAATACTTTTATTGTATTCTTTCATAAAGTTATAAACACCTTTACCGTCTTTAAAACTTATATTTGTAAAACCTAAAGGTCTTAAAAGAGAAACAATAAAATCACCTATTTTTGTAAATAAGCTATCTTCAAATTTTATTTGTTTTTTCGTAATAGCATCAGAAAATACAGTTAAATATTCAGTATTGTATTGATCTGGCCCATATTTTTTCATCAATTTTTCCATAGTGTCTCGCTGTTCACTTGACAATCTTTGTTTAAATTGAGAAACAATCTTACCTTGCTCTTTAGAATTACCTATTTTGGCATTTAATATTGGGTGTAAAATTTCGTGAGCGCCAACATTAATTTGACCGTATTTTGCAGCAGCCTGTTTATCAATATATATTCTGCCATTAAATACCGCACCGCCTACTCTGCCTGAATTTATTTTTGCTAAATAATCAGGCGTTATTGTAACATTATCTTCTTTAAGCTTTGCTAAAAGCTCTTCTTTGTTATTTACTATAGAAGGGTCTTCAAGGTTTAATTGTTTAGCCGCTGTTGTTGCAAAATCAGTTGTTTTTTCTAATAAACTAGATCTTACTCTATCTATAATTGACGCTGTAAGCTCATCTTGCTGCTGTGCTATTTGAGAAATTTGTTCGTTTGTTTGAGCGTCTCGTCTTCCAGGTTTGATAAACTCTTGTTGAATTATATCAATTTCTGAATTAATTTCTTTTTTTCTATTTTGAGCGGTCCTACTATTGTTACCCTCAAGCTTTTGTTTTTCAAATTCTAATTCAGCTATAGCTGTTCTTTTAGAGTCATCTGTAATTCTTTTATCAACCTGAACTTTATTAGTTGCTATTCTGGTTTTTCGATTAGCTTTTTCCTGCAGTGTATTGTCATTTTTAATTGACAATGATATTTTTGCTAAATCAATTCCTTCGTTATCGTCAATAAAATTATTAATATCTTGTCTAGAAACTTTTTGATTTCCAATTTTATATTCAGGTTTTTTAACAACGTTTGCAATGTTTCCTGCTTGCATTACAGAGACTGGGCTTAGCCCAATAACTTCTAATACACCTTCTTTTAAATCAATTTCATCTCCCGAAAAAGATTGTGCGGCAATTTCACCCGTAAATTCACTAGTGCTACCAACAGCAGTAACACCAGCCCCTGAAACAATAGCTCCTGCTCTTTGGCTACCACCTAATTCTAAAACTTTTTTATTTGTAAAGCCAGCAAGTTTTTTAGCGCCAACCCCTCCTATTAGATTAAAAAGCGTTATAGTACCTGATCTTGTTACAGCTCTATTTCTTGCTTTTCTCATTGCCTCTTCATCTTTGAAGAAACTATCTATATCTTCTTGAGTATAATTTTCGGGTAATTCTCGCTTTATGCTTTCAGCCATTGATCCGAAAAGCTCAGCGCCTGCTCCAACTCCAGTAAAAAAACCATAGGCGCCCTGTGCCGCTTTCATTCTAGCGTCTCCTTTGCCGTACGTATAACCTAATGTGCCGCCTCCCGCAGCGTAAGGCAATACTTCTTTTGAAAATTGTCTAGCTGTACTTCTCGCGCCAATTAAAAAAAGATTATCTACGCCTTCTTCAACAGTAGCTCGAAGCGCTGCATATATAAAATCAGGCATATATTTACTACCTTCTTTTTCATATTTATCATAAGCGTTATTCCAAGCAGCTTCTCCCGGCGTTTGAGAATAAAGATCTTCTTTTTTAAATAATTCAAAAATTTTTGCAAGATCCTCTTCAGGAACATTTTTAGAATATTCTGATGAATACAATGCTTTTTGCATAAACTCATCATACTCCGCACCCACGCTGCCGCCTTTCCATGCGTCACCTAATTGTTTAAAAAAGCTTGGCTCACTTTGTAATTCCAAAGAACCATTTGCCGAATTTAACTCCGTATTGTTTTCGGGTGCTACAATTTCCTCCACAGCCACACCCGGAACTGAGGGAATCGCCTTTCCCAGGCTAAACTGGTTTTGAAAGTCTGCATATTCTTTTGTGTACAAACCATCATTTGATAAGTTTTGAAACAAAAGTTTAGCGTTTTCTTGGCTATTAAATTGCTTTTGAAATTCTTCAAATGACTTTGTGTAGCGGCCATCTGAAAAAAGCTGATTATATAATTCTTTCATTATTGTCCTAAATTATCGTAAGATCCTCCAGCTGAAGATTGATTTGTTGACATTCTTTGACGTGTGTTATTAACTATAGATTTTCTAGCCTCAGGAGTAGCTCCTCCAAGTCTTAAATAAGCATCTAGTATAGAAGCAGGGTCTGTCATATCAACATCTATTCCTCCACCTTTATTAAAGCCCTGACCGGTATCATAATAAAAAGGGTAATTACCAAATTCTTCTATAAACTCATTAAATCTTTCTTCTGTAGGTTCAACTGCTTCAGTAACTTCTTTATCACCTACAAACCAATTCCCTTCTTTAATATATGTATAATTACTTAAAAACTTATCATAAAGATCATTTTGAGTAATAATTTTATCTTTATCTTTATAATCCATTTCGCTTGTTATAAGCTCAAGAACTTGGCTTGTTGCCATTTCAGGGTCTTTGCTATTTAATACGTTATTAGATATAGTGTTTAGTTTATCAATAAAGTCTTGCCCTTCACCTTGATTATACCATGTCTGAAGATCGTCTCTTGTGCTTTGCCCATATTTATATGGTTTACCCGTAGCAGGGTCAATAGATGCTCCCGTGCCAGTTCCTGTTGCTTTTTGTTTAGCAGAGTATTGGCTATACCCATCTTTATTAACATTAAGAAGGTGATCCATTATACCATCAAGAATCATTGATTTTGCTTCGCCATGTCTGCTAGGATCGTTTGCGATTTCAGGCGGTATATTAGCGAGCTTAAAGCCATCAAATATTTCATCATTCATTAAAGAAAGCAATGTTTCCTCACCACCTTTATCTAAAGCGTTTTCAAATTGAAATCTTAATAATCTTTGAGCTGACTCATTACCAGCCAAGCTAACTCCTTTCATACCGTTGCTATACATGGTTTGAGCCTGCTTTAAAATTTCTGTAGTAAACGAAGAGTCTTTTAAAAAGTACTTAGATATATCTTCTTGCCTAAGGGTGCCGTGTGGCGTTTGATACATAGGCCCTTCAGGTGTAACCACATACTTATAATTATTGTTAACAAATATAGAATCTAAAGCCGCCACGCGCTTTACAGGCATACCCTTAGACATATTTTCCCTGTTATCAACATATTCATTGGTTAGTTCTTGCAACTCTTTTAATGAATTATTTACAACGTCTAACTGATTTTTTTGTGCATTCATTAAATCCAAAACTTTAAAATATTCTGGAGTTCCTGATTGATTGTTTTGTTGCATTTGAGCAATTTGCCTAGCATAAGTTGCGTAATTTTGCCTTGCACTCATAACAACAGGCTGAACAGATGCTTTTACCTGAGGTGGCAATTTTTGTGCGCTCCAATCTTCAGGCAGGTCGTTTATTTTTGTTAAAACAAAATTATCAACGCTACGTCTAGAAAGCTCATTTTTTTGTTGATTTCTATATCTTCGTAACTGATCAAACCTATTTTCTTTTGGAGCATCTAAATTAATGGTAGGATTTTTGTATGCCTGAGCCGTTTGCCCCGTAATATTATATACTGCTGTGTTTACTGCCATCTTTTATTAATTTCCAAATTTCTTTTGCCCTGTTATACCGGACATAACAAGATCCCCAAATGACAGCGGAACATTATTGTTTGCTCCAGTCATTCCTCCTGTATTTTCCATCCCCGCGCTAGCTAAATTACCAACTGCTCCAATAGTCTGAGTTAATCCGCCTACAACATTTTGTGTTGCTTGCGCTCTAGCTGCTTTTGCAGCGCCCAGCCTTTGGCTAGCCATACCAAGCAGTTGTGAAGTTTTAGCCGCTTCCATCTGTCTTGATTGCATTTCACCTGCTGCTACCATTTGCTGACGTTGTTGTTCACCTTGAGCTGCTAATTGCTGATTCCTTGCTTCTTGTTGACCTATAGAAGCTGAAGCTGCCGCTGCTTGCTGAGCTTGCGAATTTGCTAAGCTTTGCGCTAATGCCGCTATGCCAGACCCTCCAGCCGCAGCTCCTAAACTGCCCATAATGTTTGCGGCCGACTGTTGGCTTTGCTGGGCCGCAAAATCTGCTGCTTGTGTGTTTACAGTTAGGTCTTCATATGCGTTACCCATGTTTTCATAAGGGTTAGATGTGTCTAATTGAGAATAGCGATCTTTCATAGCATTAAACTCAGCTTGCGCTCTACGCTCTTCTCGTCGTCTTTTTCTGCCGCCTATAAGACCAGCGCCCATTTTTATTATACCGCCAACCGCGGCCGCCGTTGCTATTCCTGCCATAATTTTTCTTTTTTCTCGTACTCTTCAGCGGTTATGGAATACAATGCTTCCTCAACCTCTTTCATGTCTTGTGTGTTTGTAGGATTCTTATGCACATTTATAAACAAAGAATCCTCTAAAGATAATATTAATCTTTTTGCTCCTTTTATAGATTTTTCATAACAAGGAGCTATATGTTCAACTTGTTCACCATCTGTTGTAACAAGTATTCTTCCTTTTAATAAAAACCAAAAATGCTCTGTATGATGCTTTGCGCTAATTACAACACATTCTTTAGGCATATACATTTTACGCATATATAATTGATCTGAAAACTCATTTTCAATACGAAATACGTCATTATTTACTAAGTTTTCGCCATCACCATACACGCCTTCTATATGGTTATTTTCTATAAATACATTTTGTAAAGCTTCTAAATCTGAAGCGACTAATGATTTTTTATTTAATTTAATAGGGGTTTTAGACATATAATTATAATTACATGTTTATTAACTACTTAACACAACCTCACTGCCTACAGCATATAATTCCTTTTTATCAGTGGAGGTTATTTCCATATCAACAACCGCATGATAACCTATAATTCCCGATGTGTTTGCTCTAGCACTCTTTGCAAAAAATATAAAATCACCCGCTGTAGGCCTAGTTGAACTGCTTGTTGTTTCGCAAACTAAACTATTACCGGTTATTGATTTGCAAGGTCCTATTTTATATATATTGCTACCGCTTTTAAAGTATACAATATCAGCTCTATCGCTGGCTGTGCTGTCTGCTTGTATAGAAACGTTAAGCGGATTTTGAAAGTTTAATGTTATATCTGGCATTTTTTATGTTTAATCTCGTTCGAATGGAAGTATCTGGCTGGGGTGCATTTTTCGTAATTGAACGGTTACAGGCGCATAATCAAGAATATGAGTATATGCACTATCTAAATTAAGCTGAATCCTTAATTGTAATCCATAATAATAAGTTCCCGCAGGCAATTTAACAAATGCTAATCTGGGGTAGGCTCCATATATAGTTCTTTGTTCAGCCCTCTGTTCATATATTGATAGAGATATACCATCAGAATTATCTTCAACATACATTCTTCTATACCCCGTCGATCCTTTGGTTAGATAAAACGGCATACGCTGTCTGTGATATAAAAAACTTCCGTTAGAATAATTACTTAATCTTGCAACCTGCCCGGACATATTACTTGTAACTCTATGTGATTGCCTCGTGTTTTGACTATTGCTTGTTCCCATTGCAAACTGCTCAAAAGCGGTTTTAAAAGCATCTCGTTGATTGATTGTTTTAAAAAGCCTAAAATCTATATATGAAAAACGAGCGCCATCTTGCCAATATGTATTAGGAACTCCCTGCTGTAATTCCGCCGTACCTTCCATTTCAGGAATTGATAAATTAAGGCCTAAAATAGCTCCTCCTGTTCCAACTACTAGCCTTCCCGCCTGATTACCTATTGATGAATAATTAACAAACCAATCTGGTATTCCCCCAACCGTATAAATAGGCGATGCATTAAGACTAATATTATAAAAACCCAGACTTTCTAGCGAGCCGGTGTCAGCTCCCCTTTCCAAAGTTCCTAAATAGTCCGCTACTGGTGGGGTATTTACGGTTATATCAACTGTTTCGCCTCCACCACGTGCGCCGTGCTCATCTATTGGTATGTAAATAAATGTGTCATCAACACCTGCTGCAGGGTTAGCTGAATTATTTTTATAAATTACATTAGAACCGCTTAAAGAATAAGGAACCCTAACAATACCCGTTCCATTAGAGTCAGTTAAAGTGCCGCGAAGAGGTAGTTTTTGGATTTCAAAACTTACAGTATCAGACTCGGCGTCAGTAGCTGTTAAAGTTATTTCTTCGCTATCACCTTCGTCTATTGTAAGTTGATTAAAAGTAGCAATAGGCGCGGTATTTACATTAATAGTGACTGTTACCTCGGTGCTATCATTTTTACCGTCGCTTGTTTTAAATCCAAAAGAAGTGCTACTATAAGATCCACTGCTATAAAAGAATACTACAGTATTTTTGGAATGTCTCCCTCCTTCTATGCCTAAGACTCTAGGTGTTTGATCTATAAGCCTATCTGAGCTGTAATCATTATAATAATAACTTGGAGCAGAAGCTATACCATAAGGGTCGGAGCTGCTTAAGCTGTTTACTAAAAGAGCGTTAAATAATTTACCGTTGCTAGGTATTGATGTTATTTTAAAATCAACTTCAGCGCCTTCTGGATCTGAACCGGTTAAAGTTATAGCAATCCAGCCATGCTGATTAACTTCTACGGTTTGAGGATCTGCGGAAGGCGGGTTATTTGTAGCTGCAATAGTACCCGTTACAGTACACTCACTGTTGCTATCCTGAAAGCTATCATTAGCTTTATATTTAAAAGTAGGTGAAAAATTCGTTGAGTTGTCATGCTTAAACCTGACTTTATTTTTATTACCATCTGTTAATAAATGAGGCGCATTTATAGGTGTTGAAAATGTAACGTCATCTTCCTCATATAAATCACCAAAAGTAACATTTTGAGTTATTTTAAAAACAAGTGTGTCATTATCAGGGTCTGTGCCTGTTAAGGTTATAACCTTACTAGAGCCCTGCTGCCCATTAAAAGCTTGTGTTGAACTTACAGATGGTGCTCTATTTATTAAATTATCTAAATTTAAATTTGAAAATACGTCAGTTGCCCCTACTATTAAAACAGAAAATTTTGCACTTATGGTTATTTGATTTGTACCGTCGCCAGAAATATTCATGTCTCGAATATTAAACAAAGTACCTCCGTTTGAATCTTGAACAGAATTTGTAAAATCGCTTTCATTTGAATAAGCTGATGAAAACTCTACCTCTTTTCTTACATATAAATTAGTTGTTCCATTTATTACTATTGAAAGATCTTCCTCTTCAAATGTATCACCGGTTTCATCAGAATAATCAGCCCCTAATTCACCTATCAAAGAATTATTCGTAATATTAACAGAGTTTATTAAAGATGCAACATTAGTATAAGCCGCGCCTATTACAACTGATATTAATTCTGCAGCTTGTATTTCCCAAGTAAATGGATCATTATTAGTTAGACCATTTTTTGTGGTTACAGACGAAGGAGAAGTGCCACCCTGTAAGCTTAGTTGGTATTTTTCTTTGCTTATAACCGCAGGAAATTCTATATCAATTTGTTCAAATTTTCCAAATTCATCTAAAACATCAGACAGATTCGTAGGGGAGGAAGTAAATTCATTTAATTCAAAGTCGTATGTATAATTATTATCATTAGTTATTGAAAATAGAAACGAAGCTCCAGGAGTTCCTGTTATTGTAATGTCTCTAACAGCACCATTTTTAGGTATTATTGAAGTGTCCATTTCAAAATTATCTATAGCAAATAAAGGTGTGGTTTCTTCTATTACATTTGGATAAAATACTATATTGTGTTCAGATAGGTTTTGTTTTAAAAATTGCCATTCAACTTTTATTTTAACAGATGTTAGATATCCATCTGTATATACCCTATCAAAAGCAGTAAAAATATAGTTATCACTATACGATTCACCTACTAAAATTTCATAATCTGGGACATCGTTTAAATAATAACCTGTGGACGTAGCGAAAGTTAATGTGAATAACGTTTTTATTTCATTATTTTTACCAATAGCAGAGTAAGAGCTAGAAGAAGGGGTTATTGATATATTACCTTGCTGCTGAAAATAATAACTACCTGCTATTGAAAACGTAAGATCGTTTACATGAATTGCGCTACCGTCTATATCAATTGTTAATTCTGTATTAGAAGACGGGGAAAATGTATCTAACAAATCTATGTCTATTTGAACTCTATTGTCAGACGCATACGCTACGGTAGTGTCGCTAAGTTTAATTCCATTAACAAAACCATTACTATTATTGCTGGTATTTATATAAGCACTTAGTCCAGAAGTATTATTTTGAAAATCTGCAGCGGCTACAATATAGTTTGAATCAATAGGATCAATAAACATTACTGCATCTGTACTGCCTAAATTCTGGTCTTTTGAAACCGTAATTGAAACATCTGATATTTTTTTACAGTTTGTTAATGCCATATTAATCGTTATTTTCTTTAATTGTTATTGTAACTTCTGTTTGACCAACCGTATCTTCTATTGACTGCAATGTGTCTATACCTTGTGTTGAAAATTCTTTAGTGTCTAGCCCTCCTGTTTGTGTAATATCATTCCAAGAGTTTTCTATACCTTTGATAAAATTGTAATATTTACCCTCTTCTTCTATAAACGTTGATACATCGCCATTTTGTTGATCAGTTATTATTGATGAGCAAGTCCAACCAGTGTCCCCCTCATAATTAACAGTTTTGTAATTTTTAATTTCTGAAGGATTTGAATTTAGTATTAATTTAACTGAAGACTTTTCTGCTGACCCTCCATAGAATGTATTACGTGTTTCATTATTATGTGAATATAGTTCGCCATTTTTAAAAGTATAGTAAATACTGTTCAATGATAAACCCGACTCTGGTATATAAGATTTTCTACTTGGCCAACCTTGAGCTTCCTCTTTATAGCTAACAGTATCTAATGATTCTAAAATTTCACCATCATTACTTTCTTCTACTAATGTTAAATTATAATTTCCTTTTCTAACATCAAATGTTCCAATTATTCTATTTGATAAATTTAGCTTATCATAAAAATAACTTTGCATTCCTTTTGCTGAAATAGATTCAAGTCCATTTCTGGAAAGCCTCATTACCATTCCTCTAGATTTATCAGCAAAGTACATTCTGTAACCATAAGAAGCAAAGCTTTCAGGGTTTTTAGATATACCAAATTCTCCTACAAACGGTATAGCTTGCCCTAAGACTGCTGCATTTGAGGTAACATTGGCATTTCCATCTGCATTAAACAAAGCGTCTTTTTGCGCTAGTACTTTTAAAACTTTATCTTCGCAAAATGTTATAAGATCTGTGTCTCTTGTATGAAGCTTTTGAATTGAACCATATTCAGGGTTTAAATCTTTAGTTATGTTTTCAGCTGCAATAAACTGATTTAATCGGTTTATACCGCTTGTAGAATTAAATATACCTGAAAATATTAATCCATTTTTACGTCTTTCTTCTTTATATTGTTCGGCAAGAGGTGCGGAAACTTTTACACCCTTAGAAATAATTGGAGCGTTAAAATCATCTCTAATCCTGTTTGATTCAACACCATTGCCAAATGAAAAACAATTAAACCAATCTAATTCTTGGGTACCTCCATGCTCGCTTATAGGTAGAGCATTGCTAGCTTCATAATATATATCTATATCAACGGCCTCTTTTGGTTCTGTTTCAAATATTGCAGGGTTAAAACTTCTAAATTGTTGTTCGCTAGAATATTCTTGCAATATTTCTATATTAAACTCTTTATCTTTGCCTATTCCAAATTGCAGTAATGCAGCGTCAAACTTATTTTGACTAGTTGCGTCTACTTTAAAATTTTTAATTCTTTTATCAAGCTCAAAAACAAATAAGATTTGCATATTAGATTTCCAATCTAGCTTTCTGTTTACATTTTCTTTAGCCATTGCGCGATAAGCGTAGTTCTTAATTGTGTATACATTTTTTTCAGGGTCTTGTGAAAACCTAATTTTTGTTCCCTTAGTAGTCATAGCGGTAAGAAAACTTTGGTATCGCCCTTGCGAATCAGCTTTTGCATCGGCTAAAGTATGAGCTGAAACGTATTGTAAGCATATTTTATTTCTTCCGGGACCTATAGGCTGATCAACCCACCAGCTATAATATTTATTCCCACTAGGCATTAGAGTTAATTTAGTTCCTTTTCTATCACCCATCCATTTTCTTGGACGATGCTGATCCACAAAAAATCTATTATGCCCCCTGTCTTCTCTCCAATGCCTATACGCCGACTCATCACCTCCAAACCCAAACCTATTTAAAATAGCGGTTGACTCTACTATAGAATATTCATCTTCTGTAAAAACATTTGTTATATTTTCATTTATAACGCCGTCTCTATGTACCTTTGCAAAAAACCTACCCAAGAATTCTTTTTTATTTTTTAGTTCACGCTTAAAAAATTCGACACCTACGCTTGGAGCCCCTTCCGTGCTTCCTGAGTTAGTTCCAGTAGGAAAAAAAACGTTAAGATCTTCTCCAAATTTTTTTTCAATATTTACAGTATAAACATCTTGTTTTGAGGCGGACCCAAAAGGCTTAGCTATTGACGATATCTCATAAAATTGTGTTTTTCCAAGGGAAGGCGCGTATATTTTTAAATATCTGCTAGAGTCTAGCAATAAATTTGTTGATTCACCAAAAACTTCGTTAAATGAATCTTCTCTTATTTCAAAAAAAGTAGCATCTTTTTTAGGAAAATTAATATCATCAAATATATTTTGTCCGGTTGTTGGGCTTTGCACAACTCCATAAGAACTATAAAATAATTTTAATTCTTCCGGAGCTTCATTTTTAATATCTATAATTTTATATTTTGCAGTATCTGTTATTAAATTATCTGAGTTATGTGCTTTTTTAAGTATTATAAAAGTTTCTTCATCAACTTTATTTCTTTCAGATGATGGAAAGCTAAGCCAAATATTTCCGTCTTCCGCGTCATACCAGCGGTCCATAGCAAGGTTATAGTATTGATTGCTTGTTTCTTTTATGTAATATTTAAAATTTGTTGCAAATACAGGGGGATCATTATTTACGGACACTTCAAAACCGCTATATTTATTTGAATAATCTTTATTTAGCCTCAATACTCCAGAATCATCAGTTTGGATTGGGGTTTCACGGCCGTACTGGTCTAAATAAGTTACACCTAGCTGGTATGTCCGCATTGATTTTATAGATTTACCATATTTTTCCTCTCCTTCAGGCTGAAACCTAGAACTGTTAGCACTGCAGGAAAATTGCATTGCTATATTTTTATTTAAATTGTCTATTAAATTAAAATTTTGTAAATAATTACCATATATTAATCTATTGGCAACAATTTCTTGAGCTTTTGCTTTTTTAGGAACGTTATCATATGGCCTTAACAACTGATTAGCAGGTAATACTTTATGTATTAATTCAGATTCAATTTCATAAAAATTTTCTTTCCATTCTTGATCAGAATATTCAAAGGATTTTATACTATATATATTGGTGCTAGAATCTTTTTTAAACAATATCTCTACTTCAGTAACTTGGCTAGGTATATATGAATTAATAAAATTTGATATTTTTAAATATCTTAAATTATTTGACATACCTGTATTAAACCCTCTTGCTGAATCATATTCAAAATCTCCAGGTACGAAAGCAGACTGTGTGAAGGGGCTCATTGGAGAGTACTCCCCGTCTTTGTACTTATACCTATAAGCAAACCTTACAAACTCTTTTTCAAATAAAGGATCCTCTTGCACAAGCTCAAAAACATATAATTTTTCTGAAATAGGAGTATTTTCAGAAATGGAATCTATTTTAAAGCTATAAGTGTAACCAGTTTGAGGGGCGCTCCTGCAAATAGCATTAATTTCTACACCTATTTCTTCATCAGAAACTTCTTCTGATAAAAATATTTTTATTTTGTCATTTCTCTTAAAATTTGGTTTAGCCAAAAGATCCACACTAAAAGAAGAGTAACTTGTACTGCTTCTAAGTGTGCCACCAACTGAAAAATTAACTATCGCTGATGCTGTTATTACAGAGGGGGTGCCATCTCTTTCAAACCTATTGGTGCTTGCTATTGTAAGTGTAGGAGCTTCTGTAGGTCCACATTTTATAACCGTTATATCTTTTTCTTCAAAATCGTATTCGGTACCGTCATATTTTATAAGCTTAGTGTGCGTGGAAAAATCTTCACTGCCTTCTTTGCAATCTTCTATGTTTATTTTTTTAGGCTCAGAATTGTCATCTGTAAAAAATAATAATCCGTCAATTATATTAACACCTGTTATTAATTTTGATTTATCAAATTTTAAAACATCTGAAGTATCTACCAATACAGGGCTAACAATTCTAGTTGACTCGTCATACTCGGCAATAGCATCAATATCGTCTCCAGCTATAAACCAATATATTTTATTATTTTCTGTGTCTGCTATTGATCCAATACATTTACCGCCTGTGATGTTTATAGCTGAATTATAAGCAAGCTTATTACCTAAAACATTTTGCATAACACCAATATCCGAACCATCAGATGTTGATATTTGCACATTTAACGCATCTCTATATTCGCCATTAGGAACTATTCTTTCATCAAGGTCTTTATTCATTTTACCTTTGATGAATACGTTTTTGGTTATTGGCATATATTAGTGTTTAATCCATTTAGATTTTCCTCGTAGCGTTTGCGTAAGTTCTTCTGTTTTTAAATTTGACAGTCGCAGCTTAGCCTGCCTTACAGCTGCAAATCTTTCTTTTTTAAATCTTGCTACAAGATATTCGGGTGTGTTTTGCCTAGTTGATAGTATTGCATGAGCTATGCTTTTGTACATTGCCTCTTCGGCAAATTTATGCACAAGCTTTTCTTCTTCAGTTGCAACCCCATCACTTATGTATTTAAGCGTTATAATACGTCCCGAGACATGGCTTGAAAAGAATATTTTACCTCTAGCGTTATCTATAAAAAATAAACCGTTAGAGTTCATATGTTCGGGCGAAGAGCCAAACCGTTGGCCATAAAGTACTTGAAATGTATTATTTGTTTCTGTATAAAAATCATTTTTAGCTTCTTCGGAAAAGTCTTGATTTTTAAATTTTTTCCATGTTTCGGAAGGTGTTGCTGTTAATAGATTACCCTCACTGTCAAAAAGATAATTGTAATTGTCATCTTGTAGCAGTGGAGTAGGGTTACTTGTTTTAATTGCAGGATATAGTGTTCTTTCTACACCTCCGTCATCAACCCAGCTTAATTTAACGTAGTTTACGTAGTCGTGAGGAAGTTTCATTTGCAAATCAGTAGGAACTTCTATCTCTTGTGATTTCTCGCTCTTAAACGTGTCGTAACTCAATTCTTGAATTGCTCTTTGAGCAAAGAACAATACGTTATTTCTTTTAACCTTTGGTATAATTTTTTCTTCACCTACGTAAGCAACCATAAAGTTGTTTATAATATCTTTTAGTTTTATAAACTGATAGCCACCTAATTTATCTTCAGCATTTATTTGAATTACTGTTATTAACAAACCATTTTTTGGTGCACCTAAATTTGGATCCCCTTCTAAAACGTTTGTATTATTTGTATTTCCAGAAAAAGTTACAATGCCTGTATTGCCATCATAAGCATAATTTTCTATGCTTATTTCTTTGCCGTTTACATATACATCAATATCCGCTTTTTTTGCTGGTATAGGATCTAGCGCAGCGGTAGTGATAGTAAATGTTTTCGTTGTGCCATCACCGGTAAAATTAACGCTGTTATTATAATAACGTTCGTGTGTAATGTTAAATAATGCCATCTATTATGCTTTTTCTTGTTGAACGTCTTTTGCTTCTTCGGCAGAACCAACTTGATAAACACTCGGGTCTTTAATTGATACACCTGCTAGTTGTAATATTTTTATTACAAGATCAGTTTCTTCTGAATCATGCAGTTCAAAATTTACAGAGCCTGTTGCATTGTAAAGTAAATCGCCGTTTACTTCATAGTAATTCCAAACAACCTTGGCTGGTTTTTTAATATAATTAAAACTAACTAAAGGATTGTGTTGATCGTTTAATAGATCTGTAGAATTTTCTGAAACAATAGCGCTGTTACCATATATTTTTACGCCATTGGTATCTCTAGTATATATAGGAAAATCGTCTGTTGGTTTTGAAAGAGGTGAAGATGTAATGTATAAATATTCGTTTTTATTAACGTGCTCGGCTTCTACACCATTATACATTACAGCGCCTAATCTATATAAATCAGATGGAATGGTAAAGTAACCATTAGAATACTGAATTAATTCTGCGTCACTAGGTAGATTAGAGGGCTCAGTATCAGACACTTTGGTAGTTTCAAATATACTTATTTTTTCTTCAAGTATATCAACCATGTCGGAGTATTCTGTGCTGTTGCCCGGTAATCTGCTAAACTGATTTAAATCGTAAAAATACTGCTCGAATATATCTAGCTGCGCTTGATTAGCAAATAAGTTATACTCAACTGGCGCTAAGTAACCGCGTTGTTCTTTATTAAGTATTGCCAATACTCTTTGATATACTGTATCTACACTTACTGCCATATTAATATTTTAATAAAAAGGCCCACAAAGCTGTGAGCCTTTCACAACTTTTAAGCCAAACGTTTTTCTATTGTTTGGTAAACTTCAATACCTTCGTCAGTTTTAAACCATGCGGCTAACGCTGAATAAGGGTTTTCATCAAATGGTACAGTTAAAAGTTTTCTGTCATTGCTAGCCCATTTAAATGTTCGTTGATCGTTTGATAATTTTATAATGCCTTGCTCCACAGCTTTAATTCCCATGTTACGTATATTGACATTTTCATCTTGCGACAATTCTAAGAATAAATAAGGATTTGATCTAGCAAATAATAACAAATCTCTTTTGAGCTCTTTAGATGTCATGGTAGAAACTTTATTTCCAAGCTCAGCTCTTAATATCGCTTCTGCTCTATCAACGTCAGTTTGCGACGCCACATTCAAAGCTTGAATTTCCATTTCTAAATAATCTATATCGTTTTCAGCTATTTTAACAGGATTATATTCTTTATAAACTTTCCCGTTATCTGGATGATATAGTGATAATATTTTTTGTAGAATTACTTTTTCTCTAGGAACAAACAACTGGCCATCTCTAAATATAATATGCCCAAGCCTTGCATTACCTTTAAATTCATCTACAAAAACAGTTTTTTGATTTATGGTATATTTTATTTCTCTTTCATATCCCATATCCTCATCGAACCAATAAATACCTTTGCTTTTTAACATATAAACAATAGGTCTTTTATTTCCTTTTAGTTCGTACAATCTGTCTTTTATTTCCCATTTTGGAGCAGCTTTTACCGCTGCCTTTTTTTCTTTTGCCATGATATAATATAATAAAAAATTTAAAAAAGTAAACCCGAGGTGGTATAACCACCCCGAGTGTTACATAACTAATTTAGCTCTTGAAAAGAACAAAGTTGTTAGCCGCTTGAGTGACCAAGCATCTTTCAGATAGATAGTGAATCTCCATCTTGTCAATGCTTGAACTTGTAGGCCCACCAACTGAACCAGTAACCCAAGATTTCATTCTTCGGTCATCAGCTTCAGACGCACGGTAACGTACGTGAAGGAATGGACGTCTTACATTTTTTCCAAGCTGTTGATCATATACAGATGAAGTTCCTGCTGGAGTAAGAACACCAGAAAGACCACCTACAAGACCACGAGTGGAAGCATCGTTAAGATATTTCCAGTCAGTTTTGTAGAAGTCATAAGATCCACGGCGGAATCCTGTGAAGCCAAGATTCAATGCCATGTCTTCTGAGTTTTCAAACACCCCGTAAGCAGTACCACCTTGTGAACCCGCAGAAAGACCAGCTAAAAGATCATCAATATACAAGTTAGCATCTCTGTTTAAGAAAAGTAAATTTTCTTCGATAGCACCTTGCTTATCAAGTTCTTTTAATAGCTTGTCAAATTCATCAAGCTGATCAGCATCTGTAGTAGCTGAATCAAATTGATTTTCTGAAACAATTCCGCGAGACTCGATAGCCGCAAAAAGTCCCTCAGTGCCCTGCAACAAGTTACCTTCTGCATCAGCAGCAGCAGAGATTCCAGTTCCTGTGTCAACAACTCCGTCGCTATTAGCATCAGTTCCAAATCCTACAGCTTTTTCAGCTTCAACCATAGACATTTCTAAGTAATCTTCAAACCGAACGCGAGTATCGCCCTCAGCTTTCATATACCACAAATATCCTGTTTGTCCAGCTTCTCCAGAAACTTCAACCCAACCAATCTGAGCAGTGTCAGAACCTGAAATCTCAAAGTGATCTTTGATGATAATAGGCTTGTTGGTAAAGCTTTTGAATGTAGGCTGAACAGCGCCGGCCATAGTATCTGTACCTTTGTCATATTCAGAACCGTAAACAAAGAACTTAATAACTTGATCATCGGTATCAGCTATACCTGCTAAGTCATCTACATTTTCTCCGCCGTAAGGCTTGATTGTCAATTGACTAGTGCTAGCCTCAGAACCAGCCGTAACAATAGCTTTGAATACAACGCTATTTACAGTAGCTACAACAGTTGCTCCTTTTCTAACAGCGTGAGCTTCAGTTGTACCTGAATCAATCCCTGTGATTGTATCGATCACACCTGTAGTTGGATTAATCTGACCGTTATAAGCCAAGTGAAGACGACCCTGCTCAGACCAAATAACTTGATCAGAAGCCATAGGCATTTCTGCACCTACCATACGTAGGAAAGATGAAATCGAACGGTTTCCATAACGCTCTACTTCTTGTTGGTAAAGCTCTGGAAGATATTGTTGCGACCAGTTTGCACCACCTGTACCGTGAAAGTTTAGGTAGTTTGTGTTAAGAGTAGCTTTTTCCACGGAGGGGGTTACAATCCCACCGGTTAAGCCACCAAATTGGACATTATTTTCTGCCATTTTTAATAATTTTTAAGTTTAAGTTTTAATTTTGAAGTATCATCTCCTAAAACTCTTGCTTTTATTCCGCTTGTATCATTAGTTTTGTTATGAACCCCTCTCGGGTCCATGTTAATGTTTTTAGCAGACTTCATACTCTCTTTTATTGCATCGGATTTACCCTGCTGATAAAAATGATTAGCAATTGCATCCGGATTCATAGCAGCAAACAAGGATTTGTGATAACCTTTAGCGTCATCCATAACATTATCTTCATTTAAAAACTTTTTAACGAAATTATTAATGTCGCTTTGGTTTGTTTTTACCTCATTAGCATTTTTTACATTAAATCTATAGCGTTTATCTGCAACCTTGAACTCAAAACCTTTGAATTCATCATTAAACACTTGATCTGTTTTTTGTAAAAACACATTCTGAGCTTGTTTGGCTATTTTTGATGTTTCTTCGTTTTCTTTGGTATATCTATTAAAGAAATCTACAGCTTTTTGTTGATCTGGTGTGAGCCTAGACCCCGCTTTAATTTCTTCATAGTATTTGGTTTTAAGACCTTCAAGTTCAGATTTAGCACTTGCTACTTCTTCCTTGAAAGCCAGCTTTTTTCTTTTGATGTCTCTTTCATCGTCGACTTCTTCATCAAATGTAAATTTATCTTCAATAAGAAAATCAATCTCATCTGATGACAAGTGCGGTTTAGATTGTTGATAATATTCTCTAAGTAACGCAAGATCATCTACATTTGAATAATCTTTATTAAGCGCTACATAATCTTCAAGCGATCCGCCTGTTTCATTTATAAAATCAACAACTTTTTGAATATTTTCAGGAAGCTCTATACCCTGCTCCTCTTCTTTTTGAAATGCTTCTTCAACTTCTTCCGCAAGATTTTCTACTTCTTTAATGGTTTCTTCTTGCGTTTCTTCAACTTCTGGAAGTTCTTCTAAAACTAATTCCTCAGCTTTTTCTTTTACTTCTTCTTCTTGTCGTACTTCTTGCAGTTCCACTTTGGCTTCTTCCCCTGCTTCTTCAGCCGGTTCATCTCCGCGTAACACGCTGCCCTCTGCTTCTGGTTCTTGAATGGCATCTTCTGTTTGTTCAGTTTGTTCTGCAGGTGGTTGAGTTAAATCAACCTTGTACATACCGTCTTCAAATACGGCCCCTGCTTTTTCTTGTACAAGTTCTTCTTTTTCTTGTATTGATAGCTCTTCGCTTTCAACGACTTTTGCTTCAACGTTTTCAGACATAATAAAATATTATAAGATTATACACTATACATTACTTGGGTTCAAAAGAACCTAAGTCAAAATCACCGCTAAGTATATCATTTCCTGCAGATTCAAATACTTTTGGCGGTAAATTATTTTTTCTTTGATTTATAAGCTCACTCTGCTGTGAGGCTTGTATTTTTGTTCGCTCGTCTTTACGGTCTTCTTTTTCTTTTATAGCAGACTTAGCACTTTCAACTTCTAATCCTTTGAGCTGCATGTTCATTTGAAACTCAAGCTTCATTAACTCTTTTTTCAAATTAGCCTCATTACTTAATTTTTGCATTTCAAGCTGAGACTCTAACTGTTTTAATTGTGCTTTTTGGCCTGTTAATGCTTGCTGCTTTTGCACTTCCGCCTGAGCAGCAACTTGCTGCGCTTGCGCGTTCGCTTGTGCTTGTGCTTGTATATTTTGCTGTTGCATTTGTTGATCGCGTTCAAGCTTTTTCTTGCGACGTACTTTTAACATTTCGTTTGCTAATTGAACATTTTTTATTTCTCTAAGATCAATAGCGTCTTCTAAATCAACAAGACCACCGCTTAATGCAGCTTGTATATTATTTTCAAGCTTTTGTTTTTCCTCTTCATCTGGCATTAAATCAATAAATATACCAAAATCATGCAAGTGCAGCTCTCCCAGTTCGGCTAACACAGATACATTATGAATACCTATTGCTTGTATAAATGCTTCTCTAGCCGGTGAATACTCTATAACATCAGATATTCGTAATGATATTTTTTCAGCTGTTTCGGCTGTTAAGAATAAACCACTTTGCAATATATGTCTTGTAGCTGTATTACTGTTAGCGGCTGCTAGTTTTTGCACACCTACCAATGCTTTTGGATCAGGCGATGTTCCGTCTCTTGCTTCATTTAGACCGGTAGCATCTCTCATCATTTGTAAATAATAGTTGTACGTGCTTACAAGCGAAGCTATCTTATTGCTACCGCTGTTTGAATTGATTTCTTGAATAGGCACTTTACCTGGGTTCATATCACCATCAGACGTAAATGATCTGCCAATTACAGAACCAGTTTGAAAGAACATGTTTAATGCTTCTTGTGGATTGTAGTTTGTACCATTACCCAAATCAATTTCAGCAAGACCGTCTGCATCTAAATAAACACCGTCTGGCACCATACGCGACATTACTTGCTGCAATTTTAAATGCGTAATTTGAATCATATCAGCAAAGCTGGTAATTCTACTAACTAATGACTCAATGCGACCATTATACATTCGAGGCGCTACTACCGAATAATTCATTCTAACCTTTGCAGCATCACTTTTAGGGCGTAACATATTTTCGCACAATTCCCATTTTAGCAGCATATTAGCTCCCGGCACATAGACACCATCATATAACACCTCTATATTTCTAGCTATTCTTTCAAATCTAGCGCGGGGATCTATTGGCGGGTTAAAGTTTTCATCTTTAACTATAACTTTTTCAGCTCCTGTTACGGTATTTTTAACTTTATAAACTTCATTGTGAAAAGTTTTATAATTAAAATATAATACATCAACAGTGTTATTATCGTCTCTGTTTTTTGTACTTGTAAACTTATTATAAGCTTTATAATTAGAATAAGATCCGCCTGATAGTTTTTCCAAATCTTCGTTTGTTAAATTTGGAAATTGTTTTTTCAGTTCATTAATAGGTATTGTTTTTATTTCGCCTATATAATATATGTCTTCAAAATACGGAGAATCTGTATATGAATAAACTAAATTACTAGGATCAACGTAGTCTATTGTTATCCCTTCCGAATCAGTATATGTTGTTTTTACAGCTCCAATACCTAAAACAGCTAGGTCATAATATATACGCTTTTTAGTAAGCTCATACCTATTTTTTTCAAATGTTGTTGCAATTGCCTGCTCTTCGGCTATTTCAATAGCCTCCTTGTAGTTTAGTTGCATGTGCAAATCTAGCTCGTCCTGGTTAGCCGGTAAATCTGTTATACCGCTTTGGCGAGTGTTCATTTGAAATTCTTGTTGTATAAACTGATCAAGCTCTTTAGCAGCCATATCTCTCAATATATTTTCCATATACTGAGTTCTTTTGTTTACACCAAACGGATCCTGCGAATATGCTTTTATATCGTAAGTTCTATTTGCCATACCATTTACAACTATATCTACAAATTTAGGTATAATAGGAACTGGCTTCCAATCTAAATTAAGATAAGACAAATCACCGTTTATTGACAATTCATCTTTATATTTTTGCACAGATTGCTCACCACGTGCATATAATCTTAATTTGTGAAAATGGTTTTGATTAATATAAAAACGGTTTCCAGCAGAATCTTTTTTAAACCATTCATGCTCTATTGCTCTAGCAACGTCTTTCCCGAACTTCGGGCTAGCTTTTTCTGCATCGCTAAGCGTTTGGCTTGGAAAATAACCTTTTACAACTGATTCAGCCATAATTATTTATTAATTTTGATTTCATGCCTTCGTTTTTATATTTAGCTATATTAAAACTTAGACTTAGTTTTTGTCTTTCTTGTTTAGGTGAATACAAGTGCCTGTTGCATGCCATAATAGCCAATCCTGAGCTAATTGCTGCGTCAAACTTTGTTCTTTTGTTTAGATCGAACTTAGCCCAATCGTTAAGTGTACCATTAAAATACATTTGGCCATATGTTCCTTCATCTGTTAATCCTACATACTTTTGTATGTATGATTCTATTGCAGCTGCATGAGCTTGCTTAATATCTTCACTTGAGTTTGGCATTCCGCCAATTTCTTTTTCAGCAGTAGATAACTTGTTAAAAGTTTTGTCAGGTCTATTAATTGAAAACTTTCTATAACCTCTACGCTTTAAATAATATAATAATCTAGGTTTATTGTTTTCTGCAAGTATTGGCATACCATAAAAATGTAATGCCATTAACACATCTTCAAAAAACATTTCAGCTGTTTGTGGCCGCGCAATATATTCAAGAAAAAACATATTTGCAGGAGCCTCTTCCATACTAAATTTAGTTAATCCATGCAATGCACCCTTTGAGCCTTGCCCGTCCGTTGTTCCTGATATATCGTATGAGTCACAACCAAAAGCGCCTATGTGTTCGTTCCCAGGATATAACACCCCTCTTTTCTCTATTACGCGGTTTTGAAGATTTGCAGGCGGCACCCAACTTACTTTAAACCTGCCGTTTGGGTTTGGAGTAAATACAACATTGCTATCTTTTATTCCGTTTTCCCAGCTAAAACTTCCTTGTGTTACGCCTGCTGATGAATATATATCGTCATTGTAATCTATTTGTTCGTATATTTTTGCAAGATTAAATATACTATTTTGTGTTTCATCTCTAAAAGCGTGTTCTTCTGTACGCGGAAACTGCCTATACATCTCGTTTAAGGCATCCTGGTCTCCTTTTAAGCCATCAACTTCATTGTTCCAATGATCTATAACTCCGACCTCAATAAGGTCTCCATACGGGCCTTCAATTGGTTTTTGCGGCGTATCAAAGACAGGGTTTCCAAAAGAATCAATGAATCCTTCGTAGTTCCATTCCATAGGTATGAACAAAGAATATAATCCTGAGCGAGTCTGTCCATTGGCGTTTCGTTTTGTAACGTCCGAATCATAATACAGTTTTTTAAAGTTTTCGCCACCTTTATCTAAAGCATTGCTTGTAGATCCCATCATACATTTACCAATAACTCGACTACCTAACCTTAATGTTGTTTTCGTGACTCGCCAGTTGTTGAGGATGTTGTCCG
>Ga0209645_1000232_pt1 | contig 30013 bp, 29 predicted proteins | sample ETNvirenome_6_30_FD_184070 | JGI IMG/M metagenome (GOLD analysis project Ga0209645, IMG submission 184070) | Marine viral communities from the Pacific Ocean - ETNP_6_30 (SPAdes) (version 2) | ecosystem: Environmental > Aquatic > Marine > Oceanic | place: Pacific Ocean | collected 2013-06-19
AGGAGCATCTTGTTGATTTCCTCAGCGTGGTGCTTACCCATTTCTTCCTTGAGAACACTGCGAATGTCACCAAGACCGTCGTCCTTGTCGTTGAGGAAGATTGCAACTTCGCTCATGTCGAAGGTGTGTGCAATGGTCTTAGGCTTTGCAGCAATGTGCTGGAAGGTTGGTTTGGTGGTTTCCGGTAGTGTACCGTTCTCCGCAATACCTCCGCCCTTAGCGGAATCAGGTCGTGCGGTTACGACACGCCATCCACTTCGGTCCCAAGGCTTCTTAGGAAGGATGGAGAATGCGTTGAACTCTTGGTTCAACTGGCTCCAAACCTTTCGTCCGTAGATTGCTTGGTATGTACCAGCAGTTGTGGACAATAGTGGTGCGTCTGCTTTCAAAAGTTCGCTGCCTGAGTAGTGGAAGCCCATGTTTGAGCCTGCACCATAGTAGTAGCGTTCCATGTCGGTTATTGTTCGTAGGTAGTTTCTTGCCATTCTTCATCACTCCATTCAGTTGTTAAATACACTCCCTGCGAGGCGGTGTACCTCATCCCAAGACATGTTTGCCATATCCATAGTGGATGGAATTTCAACGTTAGAAACAGGTGCGGACTTTTGGATGGTTGTTCCAGTTGCACCTGATGCAAGGTTATCGATTCGGTCGCTTAGAGCAGCGACTGCCTTTTCGATTGATGCGAGTGGAGCACGAGCATCGAATGCCTGTGCTTGTCGGCTTTCAGCCTCACTGCGCTGTTCCTTGGCGAGTCGGTCAGCGAAGACTTCGCTGAGAGTTCCCTTGAGTTGCTTTTCGATGGAAGCAGCCTTGTAAGCAGCGTATGCTTGTTCAAGGTCAGCAGGGGAAAGGTCCTCAGGGTGCAAGTAGCCCTTTGCAACATCAGCCTTGGAGCCGCTGTTGAGTTTGCCAATTGCGCCAGTGGATGGGTTGCCGCCTTCTTGTGCTCGGCCACGTACTTGGCCTGCAAAGTAGTCAGCACCGTCAATGGAAGATGGGTTGTCGAAGCCACCGAGTTGTGCCTTCTCAAGTGCATCAAAGTGTGCACGAGCGCCTGCAATATCGACGCCACCCGACTTCAAGGTGTTTTCCATCCAGTGCAAGTAGTCTTGGGTGATGACATCAGAGTACTCGGATTTTTCCATTTCGCCTTTGTGCTCGGCGCCGTACATCTTTTCGTCTTTGTCTTCATCAGCCATTTCTTTGCCTTTGTCTTCATCCTTGTCGTCTTTCTTATCCTTCATGTGCTCTTTCAAGCCTTCGGGCATTTCACCTTTCTCCATAACGTCGAGGCGGGTGTTGATGCGGTCCAAGACGGACGACAGTTCGCTCATTGTGTTCATGTCTGTACTTTCAGTCATTGTTGTGTCCTCCTTCAATATACGGAATGTCGCCTCCGGGTTTATACCTTTTTCACAAATGGTGACTTCGTGAAGTTCCAGTTTGGAAATCTCGGTGTAATCACCGTGTTCCGAGTCGGCCTTTCGCATTCGCTTGAATGCTTGTCCACCGATACTGAAACCCCTAAGGGCACCTTTGCGAATTTCATTGGCTACTTCACGAGCCTTTTCGATGTCATCACGTACTTGGATGACAACGAAGAGTCCAGCGTCATCAACACCGGACTTCCACAGTCGACCACTGCTGTCAGTGTACTGTGGAATAACTTCTCCAACTTGGATGTTGGAGTGTGCGAGTTGTACGTTGCGGAATCCGTCCGCCTTCATGAAGTTGTCAAATGCACCCTTGAGTGCACCTGTAGTGATAAGGTCACCTTGTTTGTCGACCATTTCGACGCTTGCATAGCCTGCAATAACAAGGCCATTGTCGCTCTTGAGGAGCGATATAGTGCCACCGCCTTCAAATCGGGCGGATTGTAGTGGCGATGCCATGACCATTGTAGTCCTTACATCTGTCATTCTATATAATCAGATATGGTAGACAGCCTTATCTTCTGTAAGTTCCAACTTACTATCAACTTCGTCGACGTCCTTCGATTCTTCTTCTTCATCCTTCCTGTCACGCTCAATATCACGCACGTCGTAGTCAGGCATGGTTTTTGCATCATCAGGATTGGTTGGACCTGTTGGTGATTGGATAGGTGTACCGTAGTCTATACCGAGTCCTTTGGGACCGGATGCGCTCATACCCACTTGACCTACACCACTTTTCGCCAACAGTCGCTCAAGAAGTTCAACACCCTTCTTCATGACCTTGTTCTTTTCTTTGTCCCACGTCCCAGTGCCATGAATTTTCTTAGGTGGGATGAGAGGCTTAGCGTCACCCTTGCTTTCGTGAACCTCAGCCTTGTCCTCTCGTTCTTCTATAGAAAAGTCGCCCTTGAGCATCACACCAGCCACAGGTGACCAAAACGGTCGTTGGCTTTCAGACAAACGAATCAGATAGTCATTGTCGGCTACGGGCGTGTGTACAGTCCAATACTGACCACGTGTAGTCGCCTTGTACAGAACATCGCCTGCTTCAAACGATACACGAATGTGACGGTCGCTTCTATAGATGTTGAGTGGACTTTGGGTCATGTCAGCCTTTGCTAACATAGCAAGGCTCTCTGTGCTGACCAGTGGTTCACCCTCAGCCTCACCCTCGATGCGTGGTGCGTGAACGGTGTACACCTTTTGGTTCTCAGATGCTTCACCTTCTGTCACGCTTGTGACGTTGACCTTGACGTAGTCACCGACCTCATACTTCTCAGGAGCATTGAACGATGCACCGATGTCCATGTAAATGTCATCGTCAATCTTGACTGCACGGTCGCCCAAGTCCTCACCATGTATGATTGGACCTGTGCCGAGTCGATACGTGTACGGTGACTGGCCTCGTCGCTCAAGCACCATGAGTGTGACGTCGTTGCCTTTCTGATACATGACCCACTTGGGATGGCGTGCTTCGCCTTTCATGTACGTGGACTTTGCATCACGCAACAAGATACGGTCGCTCTCGATGTTCTTGATGGCGTCAGCCAGTCCGACATCGTCGGTCAACTTGGTGTCGGATGCGCTTGGGGCTTCGACACCCTCGACGCTTTGTAGCGCACCACGCAACAACTTGATGCGGTCTTGAATCGGTATGTCGTGAACCTCCTTGCCATCGAACTCGATGACCTCAAAGATGTACAGTCCACTCTCACGTCGTATAACGTCAACCAAGAAGTCCTTGTCAGATACCTGCTTGAACGCTTTCTTCTCTTCGTCAGTAAGTGAACCCTTACTTTCGACATCGTCGTCCTTCTTGGTGACGAACATTCGCTCGCCCTCAGGATAGTCGCTAACGACCCAGTCGCCTGTGAACCCACGCAGGTGTTCAAGGTCATCGACATCAAAGATACGGTGCATCGGTTGCAGCGACGGCAAGCCCTCAGGCATATCCTTGCGGATATAATCAGGGTTGGTCAGGGAAGCCAACAATGCAGGTCCGTCCATCTTCGTCGATATGTCCAGTAGGTTGTCACTCAAAGTCGTTTGGGCTTGGTTTGAGCGTGTAGCGTTCGGCTGTCGTTGAACAGCACGGTCATCGTTATGTGCACCAAAATGACCATGATATTGTTGAGGCAACACCTTCGTTACCGAACCCATCATGGGCGTGACCAATCGCATTTTCTTTGGAGTTCGTCGTTGTTTGAACGTCATGCGACCATCTCTTATGTCCATGCGGAACGGCACATCATGCATGTGCCCTTTGTGAGAGCGTAGGCCATCTGAGTTGTAAATTGACATGATGGATGTTTCTGTGTCAGGTCGTGATGCAAAACCAATTGGTTTTGACGTGAGTTCAAATTTTGTTTTAGCGGCCTCGTGGAATGGGTCATATTCAACTGAGCCGTCGTCAACAACAATACCATGAAGTAAGTTGGTCAATTTGTGCATTTTCTTTTCGTCCGTCAACTCCCTTCCCTGTAGAACGTGACTAACATTTTTGCCAGTATAATGCGCGTCAAGTTGACGTTTGTTCTGTTGACTCGGTACCTCAATGTTCAAACCTCGGTCTGACAATGTCTCAAACATACGTGATACTGACGTAGCCGCAAGCATGTCAGGATGGTTTTTCAAACTGTTTGCTCCTGTTCTTCGACGAGAAGGATGTGCGCGTGTCGTTCCCAAATCAAAATTACCCTCCCTGTCGTGAGGATAGTCAAGAAGTCCGTGAAAATCGTCCACTAATGTATCTGAAACTCCCATTGGCAAACTTGCTATGAGGTCTCGCACTGTAGCAATTCGTATAGGCGTACCTTGCTTGCTGGCCTGAGTTACGATTTTTTGAATCATCCTTCGCTGATAGGGTGATGCTTCTTCGCCAAACACTCTTTCTGTAGCCTTGTCTACGTTTTCGTTTGGTCCGATTTCGTGAGCATCATCAGTGTCCATGAAGGCTTTGACTTGGTCTTGCACAGCGTCGTGCCTTGCGTGCGTTTTCTCACGCACCACTCCCGCTGACAATGCTTCTTGTCCGTGAAAATCTTGGTCTTGAGTAGCAAGAATGTCGTTTGCTGTCTTCATGGCCCACGCCATGACGGTATCAGGCGGTGCCATGGAAAACAAATCAAAACCCTGTTGTTCAGCCTCAGCCAGCACTTGCTTGGCTACGTTCTCTATTGCATTGATATGACTTCGTACCTTGCTTTGTAGTGTTCTTCCCTTGTCGCTCAAGTGTCTTTGATGTCTTCCCTTGACTGGAGAATAGTGTTCCTGTTCGATAGCCTCCAAGCGCTCGTGCGCTTCGTTGATTTCGTCTTCTGATACAGGCATACCACGTGCTTGTTGTTCGATAAGTGCGTTGAGTTCATCTTCGGCCTCGCTATATTCTAACATCCTTGGCCTAAACGTATTCACGTGTGCATTGACCTTACCCTCGGCCAACGCTGCTTCTCGTTCGGCGTCCTTGATTCTCTTTTCGTGTTCTTGAGAGGCTAAGTACCACGCCATCGATTCTTCATTCATACCAATTTCAGCGGGTGGCTTTGGCGGATTGCTTCTCAGACTGCTAAGAAACATGCGCTTCTCGTGTGCGTTCTCGCGTAGCGCTTGAAGTTGTTTCAAATCGTTATCATATTCATCTTGCGTAATCCCCTGCAACATTCCGAGTTCGTTACGGTCCGCAGCCATCTCTGTATCAGGGTGAATGCTATGAGGATGATGAACATCTTTTTGGAACGAAGGGTTGGCAGGTGGATGTATCGCGCCAATCATTGCAGACAACTGATGGTGGTGCAAAGCAGCATCTTGGTCACGACGCATCACTCCTGTCTCAGTCGATTTTGGTCCGAATGCATTGCGTGAGCCGATGGTGTTGACATGCTCATAGCCTTCTGCAACAGCGTTTATCATAGCCTCAGTCATTTTATCCTTCGTAGCCTTATGCTTGGATTCCATCAGTTGATTGTAATACTTCGGAGAAGTTGTTGTGTCGTGTCGTGTACTGTTGACCTTAGCACCCGAAATTAGACCTACAGTACGCTTGAGGTTGTGCGGATTCAACTGAGCAGTCAGACCCGTGCTGGGGCTGATTTCAGCAACCTGCTTGGCTTCATACAGCCCCTTCTCGGTTTTACGAAAACGCTTGACCGCTTCCAGTTCCGATTCAGGCGGACCGAATGGTGCCATTACGTTTTCAACAGCATCGGCAAGACCAATCAGTTCGGGGCGAAACGCCCCTGCATCACCTACTCCAACAATGTCACCGCCTATGCGTGAACGCTCACCAGTCGTCAAAAACGACATAGCGTCTCCTTCTTCGGGTGAAAAGCGGTGCGCTGCGTGCATGGTGTTCAAACGGGTTGCATGCGTCTTACCAAGTCCGCCTCTCCCTAAAAACGGTGTCGAGAAGTGATGGCTGAGTGATTCTTGCTTACCGCCCATGTACGACTCAGGGTGTGCGTTCTTACCTTCGATAGCGAGAAACGGCTGTGTGAAAAATTGAATGGCGTTTCGTAGTCGACGACCGTTACCTTTCAGTTTTGTAGCGTCCCTGTGAACACCTACGAAGTCTTTGACAAGTTCGTCGATGCCCTCCAACGAATCAAGTAAAGCAATCGTACGAGGGTCACCTCGGTTGAGTGAATAGTACGGGTCATCATACCGCATAAGTTTCTGACCTGCACGACCCATGTTTGCCATTGCAAACAAGTCGTTCGGTGTGATTTCGGGGGTATCACTTGGCACCAGTTGACCGTTCTTGACTTTCGCTAAATGCTTCAACTTTTGACCTGTGATGCTCTCGTAGAAATCTTTCAGTCGCTGAAACAATTCTGTACCTTTGAGGTCTTTGTACATCTCAGCGGGATTGATGTTATCCTGTGGAGGAGTGTAAAGACGACCCAGTCCGGGTTCACCTGTAGCGTCCACGTCACGTGTGTGGTGTGCGTGGACTGGAGCATAGCGCTGATGAAAGTTCGCTACGAAACGACCCATAGGTACTTTCATGCCCAAGTCAGGTAAGAAAACAGACGCCTTGTCCTTCTTCATCGAGCCGTGTTCCATCATGTGTTCATAGAACGCAATCTTGTCTTTAGGACTGAGCCATTCCAACCCAAAGTAGTAATCCAATTCACCAAGCCCGACAGTGCGGTCTGTTCCTTCGCCTTTTGTGTCAAAATCTTTCCACGTGTTTTTCGCTTCATCCATGTGTCGTCTTCGCATGGCTTCGTCAAGGTCATTACCTTCACGGCCCAACAATATCTCTTCTTTGAGTGCCTTTATACCCGCAGGGCTTCCTTCCCAGTTGGCGAAATTCATCTCGTATATTGCATGATTAGATACCCGTTCCTTACCGTACATGGAAGGTGAGTACAGTGCAGTATCTCCGTGATGTCGATAGTGAGCCTCCTCTTTTCTGTCATGCTCTTGTGCTACACTTTCGACCTCAGGGTCGAGAACATTGTCAAGAAAATAACGCTCCAACACGTTACTGAACTCAGGATGCGAGTCTTCATCGCCTTCGTCATGGTCACCCCAAAGCGGATTGAAGTCAGGGCTGTGGTAGTGGTCTTCAAAGAAATGCTCGACTTCTGTACCCTGATGTTCTCGGCTTGGTGGTCGTATCTGTTGGTGAAGCCACTGCGAACCCATGTGCACGATGCTATCGTGTGCTTTTATGCGCTCAGCAAAAGGTGCACCGCCTTCAAACGATTCAGGCATCGTTTGGGCTGCTCTATCCATACCTTCCGATACCCGCATGTCTGTCGACGGGTCAAGGATGCCGAGAGATGCAACATCCTCAAAGGTAGGGCTGGGCTGACCTGTTATCGGAAACGGTGACTGAAACGATGGGTCAGCGCCCTCTTGTTCCTCTCCACCACTGGGATTCGGAATCGTCACTTAATCACCGCCATTCATTGGCGGTTCATGCGTGCTTCCAACGCTTTCTTGAGCGATTGCGCTTCTCCGCCGCCGTCCACAAAGTGCCCTGCGAGCGTTGAAAGTGCCGTTGGGTAGTGTGGGTTCTTGTCAAGGACGTCGCTGTTTTCTGAGATAGCGCCCTTGTTTGTGACATCTTCAACGTCAATCAAGCGTTGGTTGGTTGAGTAGTATTGGTTTTGCACGCCAGTTTCACCGCCGACTTGTACGTGGAACTGAACATCGCCAAGGGCTGTTCCTTCCTTTTGGTCGAAGGTAATGCCCTGCTCTTTGGCAATCATTCGGCTTTCAAGTTCTTTGGCTGCCTTCAAAAGTTGGTCGACTTTTGGGCTTCGTGGTTCGTATCGGGGTCGCATGCTATCACTCCATTCCCATGTTGTTTCCTAAGTTGCCTGTGCCCTTTGCTTCTTCGGCAAGGCGATGAATGTCAGCCCAGTCCATTGCATGGAACTCTTCGTTGCTTGCAGGTAGTGGAATACCACTGGCTGTTTCATCTTTGAGAATATCGTACGCTGCGTCACCACGGAATAAGTCAGGCATGACGTCCATTGGTGCGCTGTTGGAGCCGCTTCGGATAAAACCTGCACGCTTCAAGAGCATGGCGGGGTCAGCGACAATTTGCTTGAGTGCATTGTTTTCGGCTTTGAGAATGCTAAGACTGTTGTCCATGCTTTCCATCTTTGTAATCAAAGCACCCATGAGTTTCTCAGCCGTTCCCTCTTCTACGACTTCTTCGCTCATTCAATCACCTCAAAGGTTCCTGTTGTTTCGACGTTGCATGATAGGTCCACGTCGACTTGTTCGGATTGTACCGGGCAAGACTTGCGTTGTTGCTTCGTGGACGGTCTGAACGCTGTTGAATTTGCGGACTGGAACGCCACCTGCGTAGATGTCGTTCACGCCTCGTGTTTGTGGCATATCGGCTTTCAGTAGCGCTTTTGATACGTCTTCTGAAAGGTATTCAGCATACTTGCTTACTTCGTTGATGTGCGAACTTGCCGACACACTGTCGTTATCTTCAATCGCTTTGAAAAACGCATCAACATGCGAGCGCATTTTGCGAGCCATAGGGTCCATCTTCGTCAGGTCCATACGCATCCCATAACCTTCATCGTATTGAATGTTCCGTCACATTCTCCTTATGTTGTTCATGGCTTGACTAAGCGGTGAGCCTTGTGGCCCTCGTTGCTGAACACTTGAAAACGGTGAGCCTGAACCCATGCTCGTTCGGTTCTGTGGACTGGCAGGTCCACGAGGTGTGCGTATTCCCATTCCCTCTCCTCCGGGTTGTGAAGCAGGCCCCTGTGCTTGTCTCAAGCCTGCACTTGCCTGACCTGCAAGTGCGCCTGCCAACTGTGGCGGCATATTACGACTTGGTAAGCCGCCGGGCTGTGCCATTGGTTGTGGACCTCCGGGCATTCCACCCATCTGAGGCTGACCACCCATACCCGGTTCCATCGGCTTGTAGATGAATCGAATGTCTCGACCACCCTCCTCAATGAGTTCAGGCTTGAATCCGAGTTGTGCCATACGCTGTGCGATGTTGACCTCCATTTCGTCTCGTCGGAGTCGAGTAACTTCGTCCTCTTCTTCGTTTGGATAAAGCGTCAACTTCCAATCATGGATGTCCATCTCTTCCATCAATCGCGGGAACAGATGGTCGGTGTACACTTTGTGACCGAACTCAACAGCACGATTGGTAACAAGGATTTGCAAACCTTCGTTGTTGAGTCCGCCTGATTTACCTGTGTCCATCATAAACACGTTCGATACGCCATAGAACGCTGCAATACGGGTTCGCATTTCGTCACGGACAGCGATATACTGCATCTCTTCAAGGGTGTCCATGAACTTGACCCAGTTGACACCACCGCGTCCGCTTTGGCTTTCAATACCAATCTTCGGAATGTAGTGAGGGTCACGCTCAAGTTTTTCGTCAACGCCCTTCCAAAACGACTTCATCGATTCAAGGTTGTCCGTCGTAATTGAAATCAAACCACGTGGAACACGACGCTTACTGTATGCTGTGTACATGTAGTTGTCCATCGCTGTGAGCGTCATAGCCTGACGCCAAAGTGTTGACACAGGCGATTTACCATACAACTTCGACGGATTGTATTTACTGACGTGAATAACTTCACCCTTGAGATAGTATTGTGTCTTCCCTGCACCACCTGTGTTGACGTGGTGCACGTCTTCTAATTCGTGATTGCATATCTCGCAGTTGTTGTCCGTTTCACTGTAGCCACGCACTTGATTACGATGCAATGGACAGACCTTGTATCGACCGCCACGCACGCCTCGCTTGTCAGCAACGATACGCATGAAAATGGGGTCGCCACGCAAAATCTCTTTGACACGGTAAAAGGCTACTTCGTTGGTCTCAGGGTCGACGTAGTATTCTTTGACGAGAATTAAGAACGCATCGTCCATGATGTTGAGGTCGTATTCAATCTCACGCAGCACATCCATGAAGTTCTGTTCCATTGAGTTGCGCTGTTCGACAAGCCATCGACCATACACGGTTTCGTTGGGGTCAGGGCTACGGACGTCGCCGCCACAATCAGTGCATGTATCAACGTCGTGCTGATATTCCTTTTCACATTCGTTGCACTTCATGTGGAACTTCTTGTCCCAATAGTAGCCACGTCGGAATATCTCTTGTTGAAGCGTTGAAAGCACCGTTCGGAGAATCAAGTTCTCAGATGCGACTGAATACAATGCAGGTATAGTGATACCCTGTACAATGACTGGTTCTTGAATACCCGTTGTGTACAACGGCATCTGAGGTTCAGGTGTACGTCGTCGTCGAAATCGGTCGGCTAAACGACCGAGGACACCCTTAACACGTTCTTCCGCCATTACAAGTCACTTCCCCAAGAGCGAATGGTATCGGCATCAACACCCCATTCATTTAGTTTCTTTTGAACTGCGTCAGCATCGTCCTTCCAGTTCTCAAACATAACCAACATACGATACTGCTCCTTTTTCATAGAGTCGCTCTCTTCAAGGAATCGCAATGCGGCCTTTGCTTGAGTCGACTTCAACTGCAAGTGCGGAAGCACTCCGTTAAGAACTTTCTTCAAATCATCTCGTGAGTGGAAATTGAGGCGATGTGTTGTTCGCTTGCTGTTCTTCGACATCTTTTCGTCGAGTGAAAGTGTGCCACAGCCAAGCGTTTTCTGCAAACGCTCGCAGTGAATACGTCCCCTGTCTCCAGTGGCTACGGCTGATGCACGAACTTCACCACGCTTGGTGATAAAGATTGAACCATCAGCGTCCATGAATCCAGCGGCGTAGGCCCACGGGTCTTTGATAACAAGTCCATCACATGAAAGGAGAACATATTCTCCACGTCGGGGTGCTTTGACAATGTCCATCTCCTCGCCAAACATCGAGAGCAACTTGCTCATACGTGTGGCTGACAGTCGGTTCACGCCCTTTTCGATAAGATTGGCCGTAATGTCACGAGCACCCATGTGCCCTTTGTCTTGCAACTCTTTCTTCGCCAACTCAAGCCAATTCTTCTGTTCTTTGCTGAGTGTATCGACTTGATGAAGTCCGCTTCGCCACATCTTGCGTGCGTCCTGTCGCTGTTGCATAGCAGTGACCCAAGCGCTTCGTTCCTCGTCGCCCCAAACATCCTCAAAGTCATCGAGCATCTTGAGGGCTTCGTCGGCTGCTTCCCACATATGACAAGCCCGTAGCAATGTTGATTCTCTTGCCGTACCAAACGTACGCAACGATTTGAGATTACGGTCGCTTAGACCAAGATTACGAATGGTGTCAGCGTGCTCAGTCGCCCATGGTATCGATGATATGGTTTGCTCCACTTCTTGAGCCTTGAGAGCACGCACGCTTTTGATAGCGCTGTCGATGTCGACCTTCATGTCCTTCATCTTGCGTCGAGCACGCTTGAGGTCCTTGACAACTTCGTCAGCACTCTTACCAAGATACGCATCAAACCACGAGTCACCATTTTCGGGGAACACATGCGTCTCAATCTGTAGGATAGGTTGCTGTGGTGCAGCCTCTTTTGCGATTTTAACGGCCTTCATCATATCGTCACGAAGTGACGGATGACCCAAAAGCGAAGATGCAATCATGGTCGATTGTTCGTGACCCATGTCAAGATGAATGTCTGATTCGCCTACGATAAGTGTCGGCCACATATCAATCATCTCCGTACGGGTCGTAGTTACCAACACCCGATTGTTCTTCTAAGATGCGTTCCCACTCTTCCTTACCGTCATCCTCTTCTTCTTTCTTAGGAGGAGGGGGAGGAGGGCGTCGAACAGCCACACGTCGAGGAGGTCGAACGGTAGGAGGTTTCTTTGCATCGCCTCCTAACTTCGCCTGTTCACGACGATTGAACTCTGCAAGAACGCTTTCGATTGGAGCGTCAGGGTCTTCAATAGCGGTGGCTTGTTCAGGCTCTTTACCTTCTCGCCTTTGCTTACGTTCTTGATATTCCCGCTTTTTCTCTTGTCGAATACGCTCTTTCTCATGCTTTTCTTCTTCGGCTCGACGCTTTGCTTCTTCGGCATCTTTCTCGGCTTGAACTCGTGTATCGTCCTTTGCTTGTGCTGATTGTTGTCGTTGTTCGCTAAGTTTACGAGACTGTTCCAAAAATTCTTGACGCTTAAGTTCTTTTTCATGGGTTCGCTTTTTCTTTCGCTCGGCTTCTTTTGTACCACGACCACCCATATAATCTTCCAATTCTTGTTTAAAGCGCTCAAGACCTCTTTTTAATCCTTCAAGAGACTTAGGCGTGACACCCATTAAGGCATTGACGTAGTCAGAATTTGTTTTGAGTTGATGCTCTTGTGTTTCTATTTTTCGCTGTTGCCTTTCAATAGCCTGACGCAACTGTTCTTCCTTTGACTGCTTGAGCAGCATCCACGCTACTTCAAACGGGTCAAGCAACAAACCAATCATCTCCTGTCATACGCTGTGCACCCTTGCCGGGTGAATCAAGAAACCACTTGTCAAATCCGGGCAAGTCGTCGTCGAGTAGGATAACACTACCACGGAACTCTTTGGTCGCCCAGTTCGCCAACGCAATCGCCATAGCCAAGTCATCGTGCGAACCGACCGATTCTAACTTACCGCTTTTCTTCATACCGAAGCGACTGAGTTGCTTCTCAAGTTCACGTGTGTACTCTTTACTACGCTCGTTGCCCCAAGGCGTTTTAATTTTGCCTTGCTCAAAGGCCATCAGCAGCGACATGAACATACTTTCCTTGCGTTGTCTTGTGGTCATAAATGTTTTGATGGGGATGTCATCTCGCATATCTTGCAATTCGGCAGCAAACATGCGCTGGAAATTGTTGCCTTCAAGTTCAATCAAGTCAGGCTGAAACCGATTGTTGATGAGGAGGATGTTGTTTTTCTGTGCTGCGCCACTCAATCCCTTTTGATTGATGACGTGAACCATTTGCTTCTCCTCAGAACCGGGTAGTATTCGCAAAATAACCATCGCCGTGTAGTCAGCATTGGAGTCACTGGCAATCGCAGGGTCCCAGCCAACGAAGTGTTGCCCAAACACGCCTGCGGGATTGCCTTCTTCGTCGAACTCTTGTTCGGCGTGGTCAAGCAACACGAGGTTTTCGTCTCGTGCTTTTTCCAACAGACTGTGAGGGAACATACTGGAGTTGTCGTGAATCGGCTCACACAGATACTCACGAGCGAATTTGATAGCAGGCATTGACTGTTCACGCATTCGGAGTGCGTCGAGAGGCCAACGTCCCGGCCACAGCGGTTCGCCGTTCTCCAAGATAGCGGGATAGGTTTCGACTTGGAACGTGTCCTTCTGTTCAAGTTCAGCGTACAGGTCGTTGTACGAAAACGGTGTACCGACCATCATCATTCGACCCGTGTGGTGAAGAACAGGAAGGAGAACGGTATAGAACCAGTCGGCTGCACGTTGAAGTTCAGACGCTGTGGTTCCCCACAGGATGTCATCGCACACGACCACGTCCGGGTGGAAACCACGAGTAGCACCACCAACGGACTTTGCCATGATACGACTACCGTTAGTGAACTCAAAGTATGATTTTGCCCACGGCTTGCCTGAGGGCTTGAGTGGTTTGAGAATGTCGGCCATGTCGATGTTGCTACGAATGAATCGCATGTGCTCAAGCGTCTGTTCAAGCGAGTGACTGAACACCATGATGTGCGTGTTCGGATTGAACGCTGCAATCCATAGAGCATACGACATGAAGAACACAGACTTACCGTGGTCACGGCTCGCTTTGACGCAGTAGTATCGATTCTCGTTCAGACCTTGGTCCCACGCTTCGTGATGGTCGGCGTAGTCAAATCCAAGAATCTCAGTGAAAAAGAACTTGAACGACTTCTTCGACATCTCCATGTCGATTTCGTCAACGAGTGCCTTGACACCCTCAGCGTCACTCATTGTCCGCCTCCCGTGAATGCGTCAAACGCACGCTGTTCATCTTCGTCTGTTTTAAACCGACGTTGTAATCGTGACGGAACCCTTTGCTCTTGCTGTTCTTCGCCTTCGTCGCCTTGACTTCCCAATTCACTTTGAATAGATTCAGTGTTCATCTGATGGTCCATATTACCTTCATTGGCTAACGTACGATTGACATCAGCGTCTGTACCCTCACCCGATGCTACGCTACCCGGCGGAGGTGGAAGTGGAGGTGCCTGTGCCTGCTGCTGCTGTGGTGTCTGTATACCAAGACCAGTTAGCAAATTAAGTGCTGGTTGAAGTCGCGCCGGGTCTACGTTTTCAACTGCCTGCAAAGTAGGTTCTGCATCTCGTTGTCGTTCTTTCATTCGCTGTTTATACTCATCTTTACCTTGACGTGCAAGTTCCCGGCCAAGTTGTTCATTGGCAGCCATTTGAGTTTGTTGTGAAAAATTAGCACGGTCAAGTGCTTCTCGTTCCGATTGTTGTACAGCATAGTTGTGTGCACGAACACGCGCCATTGGGTTAAGTTGGGCTAAGTCGAAACTACGAAGTCTCAATTTACCATCATCATCTCTTCTTGGGACAGGCACATTGAAGCCCTTACCTTGTGCACGCCTTTCTTCCAACTCGGCTGCCCTTTGTTTTGTGTCATCGATACGGCGCTGCTCTCTCATGTCAGCACGTGCTTGCCGTGTACGGGTTGTTGCCAAGTTAGCAAGTCCTCGACCAAACCTACTCCCTTGCTCAGCACCGCTGATGATGTTGCCTGTAAGTCCGCCGAGGCTTCGTGACTCGCCTGCAAGTCCGAACGCTGCCCCCGCCAATGCACCCGTCAAGCCTAATACACGGTCTCGTTTTGTTCGACCACGCACTTCTCCGGGCTGTGCACGTCCTCCACTACCACCTAACGTGTAGTACCGTTGCAACCCGTCAGGACCCATTTGGTACTGATACATTGCGGACTTAACCAAGACTTTGCCCATCAAACCCCTCCGTTGAAGGTAACCTTGACGACCTTGACGACCTGTGGACTGACGTTCCACTCTTTAGCGATACGGTGCCAGTCTCCACGTGAGTGCAACAGTCCGTGAACGTCCATCGACGTTATGCCCAAGTCTTTGGCGAATAAGCCGACTGACTGAATTGAATTGAGTTGAATAGGATTGTGAGGGAGCATCTTAAGGATTGTAGCATCTTGCTTAGCGTCCTCCAGTTGGATGTGCTCCATGGCTTCTGTGATTTCAGCCACCTGTGCCTTTTGAAAATCGGTCAATCGCATTTGACCCTGAGGCAACTCTTCCATCGGAGGTGCCTCAGCCATAGGCTCCGGTGTAAGAACAGGCATTTCAGTTTGTTGCCCCGCACGAGCCTGAGCAGCGGTCATGTTCGGATGTGCTGTATCATCATGTATATGCGCCTCGGCATACCGAGGAACGACTGTTGTATAACCACGACGCATGTGTTCTTCGCCCAACGGTTCAAAGGCTAAGTGACCTTCCGGTAGGTCAGGAATTCCCATCTTCTCTTTCAACTGACCGAATTTGTCTCGACCCAACGCCTGTAGTTCATCACTACGTGTGTGTTTATCATGTATGTAATCATGGGATGCAAATCGTTGCTTTATCATCTCTTCAACTTCTTCGGGCGGGTAGCCTTCGGCTACCAATTGTTGCGCTATGTATCGTGGTATAGCCAACAAGTGTCGTGAATGTTTGTGTCCATCACGAGAATGAATTGAGTTGAGTATGTTTTGGTATTCTTTCGATTGCATGTCGATGCCGAGGTCATTACCTATCGCATTCAGAATGTTTCCGGGCATTGAGTTTTTGCGGCTTTCAGCAAACGCAAAGTGCGTTTTTGGCATGCGGAGCAAATGATATGCTTCTTCGTCGGTGACTTCGATGTCATGCTCAGCAAATTTTTCCTTAATCGTCTCCGCTGTCAAGTTACCTTGCTTTGTGCCGACGGTATCAAACATAGCCTGCGGAGCAAAATCAAGACCTTGAAGCGAGTGAAAGTCTGTAATCGGGCGCTCATGACCCGCTTCAAAACGTTCATGCCGTCCACGGTCATGAGCCACTTTGTGAAACGTCAAGTGTTCAAGATGTATCACTGGGTTGTTGAGGTACGTTTCCTTGCCGCCTCCAAAAGAATCTTGAGAAAACTGAATCATTTGGTCAAACGCTTTTGCAATTTCGGGGTCGTTGATGTCGACATTGAAAGCAGGGTTTTGCATCATGTCAACGATACGTCTGAAATAATTCTTGACAGGGTCTTGCATTTCTTCATGCATGTGATTGACGCCTGAGTCGATAAAGTTACCTTGGTCGGAGTGTTCAGACAAAACGTTACCCTTGTTGAGAGCATAGTTGATGATTGGATTTTGAACACCGTCATCCGATGTTCCGCTACCCCTTGTCATACGCATAGCACCTCCACTGTCTTTGTCAAAAGTGCCAACAGTGTTACGACGCCATTCAACGCTGTCAACACCGGGCAAAAGGTGCGTTGCATCTTCGCCATGGACGTCAGCATGCTTTGCGTTGAATGCGTCGATAGCAGGCGTCATGACCATCTGTTTGACGATTTCCTCGGCCTTACCTTGACTAAATCCTAAAATCTTACGCGCGTATTTTGCCAAGTCGTAAATCATGTAGTCCATAGGGTGAAACGTGTGTGGGCGCTCGGCAAGTTTTCCATCTCTGTGAGGGTTGGATGGGTCGTAATCATTTTGCCACAGGAGTTCCTTTGAGTCGTGGTCAAAGCCAAACGGCGGGTGATGTGCAGGGACATCGCCTTCAAACTGGTGATACCATGGGTGGTCAGATTCGTGCGTGCGAATAGCCTCTTCGGGGTACCATTCAGACCACGCATCGCCGTTCCTACCGCTTGCCCGACCATGCTTGAGTCGATACGCTTTGAGAATCTCCGTCGGTTCGGGTTCAGGAAAAAGAATATGTCGGGGTGTGTACTTGAACATCAACCCACTCTCCCGCTACCACGTGCTGCAAAGACGTGACCGGGCATACCTGATGATGACATCTCGTCGGAATCAGTGCTATCAGTTCCGCCTTGCGGGTTCGTTGTTTCTCCTCGATGGCCTGCCTCTTTGTTCTTCTTGCTACCACGAGAAAGAGGTGCTTTCTTCATTCGGTCTTGTCGTTCGACGATTTTCTTCAAGTCACGAATCATTCGTCGGAGTTGTGAGATGTGAAGATAGTCCTTTGCTGACTTGAGCAACATGTTCATTTCTTGAAGTTCTGACTTCTTGGTTTCGCCTGCAAGTCGAGGAATCCTACCTGAACCCATGAATCCGGGCTTCGTAGGCGTACGTTGCTCGATGTTGTGAGGCTGATGAGGCATAGAAATATTGCCCATAAGGGCACGCTGATGTCGTTGGCCGAGTTGTTGTCGATACTTTGCAGGGAACAATCGCAATGGTTGCTTGGTCGAAAGACCCAAGTGACCCATCTCAACAGCGAGTGGCGATTCAGTCTGACCACCATGTTCTGTACGTGGGCTGAGTGTACGTGCCTGTCGACTACTTCGCAATGACGTGGCTAAATCAGGTCGGCGTCCACCGGGTGGACCATCGTACTTTGGTTGTTGCCACGGTTTGTTTTGCTTCGGCTTTATGTTTTTCAAACTACTCTTCATCAACGTCGACCAAGCGTCGTCCATCGGCTCACCTGTAGCAACCAGTGGTCGGTAGCCTCCCATGACACCGTTTGTCTGTGCACCAAGTGCTTGAGACAAATCAGGTCCGCCTGTACCAAGTGCGCCTGCCATAGCCGACATGTCAGATGCCATAGCGTCTTGTTCAGGATTGTACATGTTGGGGTTTTCCTCTTCTTGTTGAGGTTCTTCCATTCCACCCATCATCGGGTCTTCGTCAGGCTTGTCGACGGTGATTTGAAGATGTGGTGTATCACCGACTGTTTTGGTTTCTTCACGTCGACGCATCTTCTCATCACGTCGGCGCTCTTGTTCTTCGGCATCACCTGCACCATGCCTGTATGAATCCTCGTCATCGGATGCATACATACGACTTGATTCTGAGCGAGGAGCATACATACGGGTATCAGAGCCACGTCCCATTCCTCCGAATCCACTTGGCATCAGTCCACCTCCCCTTCATCAATCACATCAAGAACGTCAGAATCACCACGAAGGAGTGCTTCACGCACTCGCATCCATGTTTCGGGACTCTCCTTCGCCATTTCAACTTTGAGGATATTGATGGTATTGGTCACAGTCTTTTCCTCAGGCTGTGCCCATTGAGATTGGAATGCCATGAGGTCTTTGATGGACTCACGAATCTCTTTGTTGAGGCGTACCATGTCACCGATAGCGTTGTCATCGTGAATACTGACCTCATCCATGTATCGGGTCAACTTCTCGTTCAACTTTTCTGTGTTGCTTCGGATGACTCCGAGTTCTTCACCGACCTTGATTGACACGATTGCTGTTGAAGAACGACGTACAAGTGGCTGGAAGTGTTCTTTCATGTGCCGATACACGGCATCTTCTGAACAATCGACCTCGTTTGCTATCTCTTCTGTGGTCATACCCTCGTCAAAGTAGGCAACTTCGTACAATCCTCGGTTGTCCGAGGTGCATATTGGACATCGATAGTTGGAACCAGTGACGTTTTCGCCTGCATGGTTTCGCATATGACGCTCAGCCGTGTTGGTTCTCCACCCTTTGTCACGGTCCAGTACACGCATATCGACAATACCTGAGGCTATCTGTTCCTCAAGTTCATCACGGTTGTCGTCTTGACAAAAAGCACATGACAATTTAGTCTGACGACCCCCCATGCGTTAGGGCAGGCAACCGCCAACGATAAGGTTTTATCAAAGATAGTGAGGAAAACAACACATGGGTCGCATTCGTCCAGCAGGTGTTCGTGTATTGGGCGTACCTATGAACAAAGATACTGCTGTTTCGCTTGCAAAAGCAGCACGGGACGTCGTTTTAAGGCGAAATGTACCCCCTGAAATCAAGGAAAAACGGCTTAAAATGTGCCAAAAATGCCCTCATTGGACGGGTTCACGGTGCAAAAAATGCGGTTGTCAGATGAAAATCAAGGCCAGTTTGTCCTCTTCTGAGTGCCCAATCGGGCATTGGGGACGCTATACTGCTGAAATGCGAGAATAAATCGCACTTGCGAGAAGAACTCCGGTCATTAATGACCCCATGAGCCATGCAATTGTGTCACTTCCAAGCGAATCGTTCTTCAAAATAAGCAACATTGTGACAGTTACGATGATGGTCAGTATCTGAACCATGACCATATCGACAATAACGGACTTCTTTGGAGCGAAAATATCGCTCGTTGTCATTGCGAACCCTTGTGAAAAGGGCATTCTTGGTCCTCTATCCATCTTATCGGCCTCCAATCATGTTACGGGTAAACGAGCCGATGCCTCCACCGACCTTTTGCATGAATCCTTCGTCAGCCATAGCAGCATGAAGTGCGCTTCCCATCATGGATTGTTGAGATACAGCAAGGATTTGCTGTTGTTCCATCTGTGCTTTGTCAATATCCTGTTGACTTTTGCCCACCATAGCGTTGAATTGGCTTGTAATGTTCTCGGCACTCATGGTTTGTAAGTTCGATGGCAGTGATTGTGGGTCCATCTTTAGCGTGCCATCGTCTTCATTAAGGGTAAACGATGCATTTCGTAGGATTTCAAGCAGTGAATAGGTAACGATGTCGTTCAACATCTGTATGAGCATAGGCATTTTCTGACTGACAACAAACCTATCAACCGGTGACTGGCTTTTAAGCATAGCAAGTAGTATTTCAGCCTCACTTGGGGGTGTCATAGGTTGTTGCATGTACTGTGGATTGATACCCGCACCTTGCATAAAACCGCCTGCCATTGGGTTTTGTGCCCAACCGCTCTGCTGTTGGTATGCATTTTGCTGGGCGAAGCCATTTTGTTGCGGTACGCCCAAATTGAGTGCACCGTTTTGTTGCTCATTCCCTCCGCCGAATAATCCCATGTGTTCACCTACTGCTGTGGAAGCGTATATTGTTGCTGAGGCACGTTCTGTTCTTGAACTTGTTGCCGTTCAGCCTGTTCGATGCCTAAAGAACCAACAGCATCGCTAATTCCAACGTCGGTTGGAATCATATTGAGTTCATCATGGAAGTATCGAAGGTCAAAATACACGGCTGTAATGTCGTTCATGCCGTTGTTTGGATTTTTGTAGTGTGTGATGGTGATACCTGCGTGTCGTTTGGAATCCTTTTCCAACTCGACAAAGAATGGTTCATACTTCATAAGGAATTCAGGCGTGTTGTTTTTCTTTTTCAAGACTGAAATGGGTACAGCGACGGTACTTACGCCTTTCTTGACCATCTCACGCATACCGCCCTTCGTTTTGAGTCGTTCTTTTTCATTCTCGCCTTCCCACTTTGTTAGCAAATGATACAAATGTAGGTGCTCAGGACAGTATGTTCCCCGCATGAGTCGACCGTCTGTTACATTCTCACGAGCGATGAAGGCTGTGGGTTCACCTGTAACTGGGTTTTGCCAGTACAAATCCCACAGACTTTCACCTGTCGCCTCGTCTGTAATTTTCGCATAGAGGTTATCGTACTGAATCAACTTCTGACAGTCGCATCCGTCAACCACACACGCACCTGCGCTTTTGTTGTAGCGATACTTGAATCCCGCCCATCGTAGCGGGTTGAAAATTGAACGCTTGGACGGCTTGAGCAGCGCTCGTGCCTGCTTAATATCCTTCTTGCGTGCTTTGCGAGGGTCAGGATGTCGACTTGGATAAAAATTGACTTTGGGAACTTCGATGTTGTTGCGTGCGCCTGCTGCACGCATGGATTGTTGTGCACTTTGCATCTCAATCAACTGCTCATGTGATGGGTTTCCTTGATGGCTGAGTGCCTTCATTTCAGCAGGGTTCATTGCTTGAAGATTACCGTTGGTTGATGTGCCACGAAAACGTCCACTGAAGTCAAACACCACTACCTCTCCCCCTAATCACCTGTTAGCATACTATTTCAAAAGCCTTCCCTATGAGGAAAGTAAGTCAATCATCGTGTTTTCAACGTTCCATCCGATGCGTGTTGCCATCATCGAGCGCATGGTTGGTACGCCTGCTTTCTGCAATCGCACGAGGTCTTCTCGGAACGGGTCGAAAATCTTGTGCTCACCCAACCGCTGCTGTTGCCAAAGCACATTTGCTTGGTCATCCCACCACTGGTCGGCTTTGTTTGCAACGAGTAAAATCATCTTTGGACAATACTTCTTACCACGCAATCGAGAACGTAGGTTTCTGTATCGATACTGTCGATGAATAAGTGCATCACACAGGAATTTGAATCCGCCTACTGCTTGGAGTGCAGGTTCTCCTCCCATTCGCACACGATGGTCAAACATGAAAACGACTGCCTCCACGTTTCGATTCACCATGTCGTCAATCCAAAGGTTCCAGTAGCGTTCTTCGCCACCCATGTCCGAAGAATGGACAACACGTCGCTCACCTTTCCACCGTACCCGCTTACGCGTAGCACGGGGCAACAGATACTTGCCGAGTATTTTCGTGTGGGATGTCCTGTTTTCGACAGGTATGTCCTCCATTTCTCCGGGTGTCGTCAGATACTTGTCGAGTGTTGTCTTACCGACCATGCTTGGCCCATAGATACCAACACGTCGTGGAACCCAGTAGTGATACAACTCTCGTGCGAACACAAGTCCGCCGACCATTGCTGAGCCTGCTGCCGCACTCAATCGAACCAACCACCCAGCCAATTCGACAACTTCTCGCCAAACCACTGTGCAGTTGTGTCCCAAAGACTCCAGTCGCTGTGAAACTCGATTGCGCTCACGGTGAGTGCTGAGGCGATTGAAAATACGACGGTCTTGAGCCAACCCCATGCTCGTTCGTATGCGGTATCAACCGTGTTGGCGATGTGCATAGCACGAAGTGTAGCCTCAGTGCTGTCATCGGTCGGCGTTTTGAAAATACGACCCATACGGGGTCACCTCACTTTTTGTTTTTGAACGTGCCGTCAGGATTACGCTCACGCTTTGCCTTCTCTTTCTTCTCTTCACCAAACGTCACGCCGAGTCCGAGTGGTTCGTCGACGGTGGCTTCGTGCTTAGGTTCAGGATTAAAGTCGGCTGTTGATTCTTCAAACATGTTTGCTTGATACATTGGTGGCATCTTACCGGGGTTTTGTTCCATCCATCGTAGTTCAGCCTCAAGTTGTGCTTCTTGCATACGCAATTCCATGTCTTGTCGTCGTCGCTCAAACGTTTCTTCCATGCCACGATAACGCATACGTCGCTCACGCTCCATGGTTGCACTACGTGCCTTTTCGTCCATACCTTGTTGGAAAAACATCTTGAAAATGTAGTATGCAATACCTTGTACAAAGAAAGCACCCATGGCATACGTGAAGCCGTTGAGTGATGATGTTTCTAAGTCAATCCACATATCAGCGTCAAAAATACCGACAGCCAAGCCGACGGTCGCTGATTGCATCAAGATTAGTCCGAGTAGTCGAATTTCGCTTTGGTCCATTGCATTTGTCTGAGAACTCATAGTGTCCCTCTCATAGTGTCCTAATTGCAACGCATTGATAAAATGTTCTGAGGTGGACTGAGAGAAGAGGGACGACTCTCAGTCCTTGGAATCTCGCTTTCCGTCCGTCGAAGGACCGGGTCCAGCGTTCTTGGAACCAATGACAATCACCATGCCGTGTGCTGGTTTCTTGCCTTTCTTGTCGTCGGCCTTCTTTTTCTCGTCGCACTTGCAGTCTTTGCCGCACTTTGGACAGTCGGCTTTTGCTGTGGCACAGTGCATTTTGTCGAGGTCTTCAAGCGTCTTGCGAAGCATTTCGTTGCCGTCGTAGTGTGTAAATGTCATTGTCTCACCTTTTTGTTTGAATGTGCCTGAACCGCCCTGTTGCCAAATCTGTTCTCGTCCCGTCTGACCGACTCCTACGTTTTGAAGATTTTGGTTGCCTGCCGACGGGTCGCCTGCGAGACTGAACTGTCCTTGCTGCTGTTGGCCTCCGCCCATACCGCTACCTGAGGGTGCTGCTGCACCGCCTCCGCCCACAGACATGTTGCCAAGAGCGTCAGCAATTTGCTTGCCTGCGTAAGCGATGCCACCTCCGACTGCAAGCGGCGTCAGTATACTACGTTGCTTGGGCGCCTTTGCTGCTTTTGGTGCATACCTTGCTACTCTTGCATTTGCTTGCTGCATAGCCGTGCGTGCTGCACCGACCTGTGACGGAGGGAGTGTTGAAGTTGATGGACCGAACACATAGCCGATTTCAGGGTTACGGGACTGTGCTAATGCACGACTTTGTTGGGCTGACATACGAGCATGCTTTGCACCTGCTTCCGCTGCTTCTTTTTGTGCCGCTGCGTACTTACCTGCACGTCGACGTGCCAGTACTTTGCCGCCAACCTTGCCGCCTAACTTCAAGCCGCCCAACGGGAGGACACCTTCTCCAAATCCCGTTGCGAGTTGCAAAGCCGTGCTTCCAAGAGAATTGTCTCCCTCAGCCAACTCCCTGCCGGTAATTGGATTTGTGACCTTGTTGTCTCGTACATTCTTTATGCCTCGATAAGCGCCGTAAGCCAACATCGCTGGCAATAAAATCTTACGAACTTCCTCCTCAGGCTTGAGGACTGAGAAGGCTGCATCAATCGGCATAGACAAACATATCACCTTCCTCTACCATCGTTCTGTACTTCTTACGCATGAATGTAAAGTATTCCTGAGCCTCAATCAAGTCAACGATGAGTTCAGGGTGTTCGTCAACATGCTCCTCAAGCATGTCCACGCACTTTTCGATTTGACATAGCATGTAGTCATACGCAGTGACGACCCAATGTGGTAACATACTCATCGCTTCTCCTTGCTCTTGCAGTGTGCTCGGCACGAAAAGCCTTTGGGAGCGTTGCAGTTGCAATGCGACATGTCTCGCTTGAGCAACCTGAACGCCAAGTCCATAGGCTCGCCTGTGTGAATATCTTGGAACTCATCAGAAAACTGACCACTATCGCCCATTGATGGAAAACTTTGTTTGTATCGTTCTCTTAAATGGTCATAATGAGGGCTTGTCATCATTTGCATAAGTTGATATTCTCCCTGTTGTTCTAAGTCGTCCTCGTATTCTTCATCACTTGGATATTCTTCACGAGAAGGCATATTCATTTCAGCCAACTTATACGCTTCATCCTGTAAAGCCGTCATCATGCCTAATTGCCGACGAATTGCCTCTTCGCTATCGTTTTTAAGCAATCTGAACGCCAAGTCCATAGGTTCGCCTGTTGTGAAGTACGTGTCTTCGTTGAAAGGCATACCACGGAATGTTGGGACTCTTGCCATTGCTCGACTGTAATATCCAGCAGGTTTGTCATCCACCTTTGTTCCGTGAGGACTGACGAGTTCTGTTTGTACACCCGGCATTTGATACACTTCGGCATGAAACATCCCATCGCCTTCCATGTCGTCTTCATCATCTACGTCACGAGAAAGGCGAGCCATTTGCTTAGGGTCAGCAATTTGAAACTGTTGACCGAACACTACAGGGCGAGGATTGGGTAACGGGAATAGAGCATTCTCACCTGCTACCGTAGGTTCAACGGCTGTTGAATGACCCAAAGGTGTATCGAAAATATGTCGTGAACTTATACCGGGATGTACCGAAGGGTCTTTGCGTGCACGTTCCATTGCTTCAAACTGTTTCATTTTTACAGGAACTTTTCGATGCATCGACATAAACGTATCAACAACTGGGTCAGGTGTTTCTTCATCAAACGCTTCAAACGGTTCTTCTTGCTTGATAACAGGCTCAGGTATTATAACAGGCTCAGGTATTGGATTGCCTGCTTCGTCGAATCGCATTCGCTCTAAGGATGACTGTTGCTCAAGAAGTTGCTGACGTTGCTTTTCTGTATCGTCAAGAATTTTGCTTTCTGCCTTGTCCCTTCTCTTTTTCGCCTCTTGGTATCTTGCCCTTTCTGCATCCACCACTGTGTCAGCACTTTCGTTAATCAAATTGGATAATCTTGTAGGGAAATTGACCTTAACCGCACGACTTAGTGGTCGACTATACAATTGCATCAACTCTTCACCAACTGCTTGCAAATCTTTCTGTTGCCGTTGTTGTGCAGTATCAGGTAGTGGTAGTGTTTCGCCACCACCTGTTCGGAACCCCGGTCGAACGAGCGCAAATGGTCTTCGCGGCTCGCCCTGCACACTTCGGGGAGTTTGTTTCAAGTTTTTTCCTCGTCGAAATTTGCTCGGAGGTCCAACATCAACAGGTATCGTGCTGGCTTTGCGCCCTTTTGAACGAGGAGAAGCAAAATCCATCACTTGACCCGTGCTCAATGCCTCTTCCAAATCTCGCTCATCTTTCTCATCAGCCTCTTCGTTTGCCCGTACTCTTTGTCGGTTTCTTTTTGCTTCAGGATAAGTGCGGACATACACCCCTTTTGCTCCTCCTCGCGTGTATTGTGGTTGCAACTTTCTTTCTTGCATACGCATGTGCGCCATAGGCAAATGCTCAGCGCTTGTACGAACATCCTTTTCATTGATTGGCTTTAACTCTCCTTCATCACCAACTACCTGTCGCCCTTCTTTGAGCGCTTGTCTAAGTTTTCGTCGAGTGTCGTAGTCTGAATAACGATACTTGGCTTTACTTGGATTTTTGACAGGTGGTCTCCGCTTTCGCTTCGTAGGTATGCGTATTTTGCCACGGCCTTTGAGAACATTTACTCCTTTGACAATCGTCGGCTTACCACCTACGCCTTGTTTCTTGCTTCGCTTACGCTTGGTCGCTGCACGCTTTTGACCTGACGTCATTGAGCCACTGGTCTTGGGCGTCTTGCTACTAACCTTAACCGAAGGTCGACACTTTGGATAGCCCTTGCTTGAGGTTTTTGCTTTACTTCGACCGCACGGAGGATGCTTACCATCCTTGTTACGGCGTGAAACGTCGACCCACTTTTCTTTGAACCATCGGTTCAAGTTTTTGCGGACGAAGACTTTGCTCATTTCTTCCCCGCCCATGCATCGCACACGTGGTCAGCACGGCACGTAAAGTCGTACCACTCACAATAACCCGTCATCGGGTCGTCTGTTTTCGACGAATCCCAAGCCTTGCAATTGCCGCACTTTTGCGGACCTGTTGCCTTTCGATAATTCGGAGCATCCTCTTTGCCCTTGATAATAGCCCACGCTGCTTCAAGAGGGTTCATTTTTTCTTCCCTCCCTTCTTCTTACCTCGGAACTTACCTCGACAGTATTGAACTGCCCATCCGTTAGCGTAAGCCGAAGGATAGACTTTGAATTTGCGCTTGGCTGCCGCTTTACCTGCTGGGCATAACTTCTTTTCCAACACGTCGATGGCTGCATGCATACCTGTACAGTGCTCGCAATCACACGACTTTTGCACGGGTCGTAGTGTCCCTTTGTCCTTGAAGTGACGTGCACGGTTGTCATGCTCGTCCTCGATTGTCAATTTGTTACCCTGTGTGTGACTGATGTCTCGATGACTACCGTCACCGTACATGCCACGTTTGCGACGTTCTTGATTCAACTCTTCACGATACTTAACTCGCTTTGGTGAAGATTCGTACTTGGTGTCGTACTCAATCTTGTGACGCTTAGCCTCAGGTGATTGAATACGCTTGACCAAGACTGTCAACAGTTCCACCTCTTGAGGGCTGCACCTTTTGGCGTCAATTTACCTTTCTTACTTGTAGGCCCTTTGACGCCAGCCATACGTGCACAGAACGACTTTCGTCGCTTGGCCTTTTTGCCACCCGGCTTGAGTTTGCTTGGCTTCGTCGTAACAGGTGGCTTGAGGTTTGCACCTGTCTTGCGCTTGGCCGCTGCACGACCTTTGGCGTTCAGTCCGCCTTTTTTGTGATGTTTATTCGGATTGTACCCGTGAAACGGCTTGGACTTCTTCTTTGCTTTGAGAATGTCCCAAGCCACTTCAAAAGCGTCCGCCATGTGGTGTGACAGAAAGCCACATGATTTTATTGTTTCCACATGCATTCGCAGGCGGGGCAGTGCCAAGCAAAACCTTCTTGCTTGTTCTGACCCTTGGTTTTAATGTACAATCGTTGAGTAGGGCGGGTCAAACAGTCAGGACATGCGGGGCTTCGACTGCGACCCATGAATAGCGATTAGTGTCCTATATTTAATCTAAGCGATGGTCGGCTGTGCTTGAAGGGCTTTGACCTTGTCCGCCCACACAAGTGCACCTTGCAAATCGTCAACGGTCAAACCGACGTCGAAGGCATGGTCGTTCAAGTACTGAACCAAACGTTCAGTAGCGAGGTTGCCACCGCTACCTTCAACGAACGGACAGCCTCCCAATCCCCCGATACTGGAATCGAATTGCGTGATACCTGCAAAAATACCATACTTGACTCGCTCAAGTGCTTTGTTCTCTTCTCCTTCGCTGTGGTGAAGATGCAAAGCGGAAGTAAGTGAATACTCACGTGCATAGTCGGCTGCAATTTCAATCTCTTCACGTGTTGCTCTGCCGACAGTGTCTGCAAAAACAACGGTTGAGCCGAGCATTGAAGCGTCACGCACGCATTGTTTGAGTAAATATGGTGCAATTTCACCCGAATATGGGCTGCCAAACGCCATTGAAATGTAAACACGTACGTTTTCTTTGGGAATTCCTTGAAGCATGTTCTTGAACATGTATACCAATTCCGTACGTGTACGTCCCATGTTGTTGATGTTGAACGTCTCGCAGGGTGAAAACACCACGTTGAACAGTTTAACGCCCGCTGCCAGCGCTCGTTCCATGCCTTTTGGGTTCATAACCAGTGCTGCACCATAAGCGTGCACATCCTCGGCATCAGCCATCTGTGGCACACGCTTTGGGTGCACGAACGAAACCTCTTCGATGTGTTCGATACCTGATTTGTAGAGTTCTGAAATCATTCGACGTTTGACGTCTGTAGGTACGAACACAGGTAAATTTTGCAATCCGTCCCGTGGTCCTACTTCATAAACTGTCAAGCGCATGTTCGCCTCACAAGCATTCGCTATACTTAACGATAGAGGTGGATGGGCGAGGGTTGGAAAGAAGAAAGGAACCCTGAGAGGTGGTTATCCTTGACATTGAAGCCCAAGAAGGAAAAAACCAACCCTCACCCGATAAGTCTGATTCAGGCGATTTACTTAATCCTTTTGTATGAAAGCGGAATTTCGCAAGCCACCGATGCAGTCTTGCTGAACTTCTTCCTCAGTGATGAGGATTGTTTTGTCACGCAAGTCTTCTGTGATGAACCATGTTGTCAAGAATCCCACTACAAAAGCAATGAATGCAATTATCAAGTATTCTGCCCAACTCATGTTTACACCAGTTCTCGTCCAAGGTTTTCAGGCGTCATACCCTCAGGTGCACCCATGTTACCACCGTATTCTTGTCGGCCTGCTTGTTGCTCCATGGTTGGTATTCGAGGTGCTGGTCCTTGACCTTGCATGAAGCGTTTAAGTTCTTGTTTGATTCGGTCAGCGTGTGCCTTCATTGGCCCAGTTGAGTCGCCATATTGATTGACAAAATCACGAGCAGCCTCAATCGGCGCTAAAGCACGCATCTCGTTTGGCCCACGAGGGATTGATTTGAGAATCAACCATACGTGTTCAAAAGGAGCGTCCATAACGAGTCCAAGGGGTCATAGGTAAAAATCCTATTGGAACTTATGCACCAAGATATGTACCTTGTTCCATATCAACCAAGCCTTCTTGACCCATCTTGTCCCAAAACGGCACTGACCTATCGAGCATTTCATGGGGGATGAGGTTGACAGGTCCACCATGTGCTTCTTGTAAGTCGTTTTTCAACTCAGTCAAACCCTGACGCCCAAGTCCACGTTCTCGCATCTCTTGACTTACAGCAAACGTGTCGATAGCATAGTTGTTGTCGCCTAAGTGAATAAGCCCTGCGCGTGCATTTTTATCCTTCGACTCAAAGAAATGACTGTATTTTCTCTTCAACCCCTCGTAATCGGTGAAACCTTGAAAGCCCAGTTCAGGTTTTCGTAGTTTTGGAAAGTTAAACGCATCGCTGTAACCAACATCTGATATGGTGTCTTCCTGAAATAGTGGGGCCTTGATGATAGCCCAAGCCACATCAAAGGGGGTTGTCATACGCCATCACATCTATTTTTGTGGCCCTATTGGGGAAAATCCGCCTTGCATCATCTGTTCAATGTACGCACGAATGGCAGCCTTTTGCTCAGCCATCTGTGGGTCAAGCATTTCGCCTTGTTCAGCATCGTTTCGCTGTCGGTCCATTTCACGCTTCGTCCTGTTGGTTTGTGTTGAACGTGCAGGTCCGTCTTCCGGCGGGACAAGTGATTTCAGTATGCCCCATGCTGTATCGATTGGTTGCATCTGTTCATCTCCTTGTCATGTAAGCCTGTCGGTTTGGTGCTCTTTCGGACTCACTGAATAAATTGCCCCCATCGGCCATCGCACGCCAGTTGACAATGTCGATTGGGGCTATAGGCTCATTACTGTCGGGGCTAATGTCATCACGCATCATGTCAGCGTGCGCTAACTGTGCGCCCAAGTGTTCCATCTGTGACGGGTCGGGCATCGAAGCATCGCCTGCTTCTTCGATTGATAGCGGTACACCGGGTATTGGTGCAGGTCGTTGACCGATGCGGTGCATGAGTTTCATACGCTCTTGCATGAGATTCCTGAGTTGCAAGTTCGTACGTGGGTCTATTCCCGCAGCGTTCATCTGTGCAATTTCGTAATTCATATCTTGAAGACGTTGTTCAAGGAATTGCCGATTCGGGTCGCCGACTCCCGGCGTACTGACTGGTGTAGGCGCATTGATTCTCCTATACTCGGCTTCCTCATCGGGGAAGATGGCCTCGTTGTATTCTTGCATCATACCCCCAAATTCACCCCGTCCACCTGTTTGCTTTGGATTGACGATGATGTTGCCGAAGTCGTCCGTAATCGGTTGGTTCATTGGCGAAAGTGGCGTCATCATGTCAACTGGTGGTTCCTGTTCGTCCATGAAATTGGGTCGACCATAGAACTCAGGTCGCATGGTGCCTGACATACGAGGCACACCGCCTGTGCGAGCAGCCATCTCTAAATCTTCACGTGACAGTTCCTTGAGGATTGACCAAGCGGAGTCAATCGGAGCGTCGGATGAGCG
>Ga0209645_1000233_pt1 | contig 30001 bp, 39 predicted proteins | sample ETNvirenome_6_30_FD_184070 | JGI IMG/M metagenome (GOLD analysis project Ga0209645, IMG submission 184070) | Marine viral communities from the Pacific Ocean - ETNP_6_30 (SPAdes) (version 2) | ecosystem: Environmental > Aquatic > Marine > Oceanic | place: Pacific Ocean | collected 2013-06-19
TAATACTTTAAATGGTTTATTACAAGATGACACTGCAGGAACTGGAGGGTCAGGGACTTCGATAACACTTCAGGATACTACTGGATTTCCTACCTCTGGAGTAATAAAGGTTGCAGCAGAGTTTATTTCTTATACTGGAGTTTCAGGTAACGATTTGACAGGCATAACAAGAGCCACTGCGGGAACAAGATCAGCTCATGCAAGCGGAGCCTCTGTAGAAGTTTATTTAGGATGGGGATCAGCGTCTTTAACAGGTGGCGTTACTCTTGGATCTGCATCTTGGTCTTTAGATCATTTTGGTTCAAAATTAATTGCAACAGTAAAAAATGGACAAACATTTGAGTGGGATACAATTAGCACTACAACTGGAGCTTTAACAACTAGAGCAACACTTGTAAGTGGAGCTCCTACAGTTTCAGTTATGTCTATTGTTTCTGAAAGAGATCGACATTTAATTTTACTCGGAACTGAAACAACAATTGGAACACGTGTATCACAAGATAAAATGTTTATAAGATTTTCTGATCAAGAAGACATATCAGATTATACTCCTACATCTGTAAATACTGCTGGTACTTTTAGAATAGACTCTGGTACAAAAATAGTAGGGGCTGTAAGAGGTAAAGATTATATTTTAATTTTAACTGATACGTCAGCTTATGTTATGCAGTTTGTAGGACCACCTTTTACTTTTTCTATAAGACAAGTCGGTTCTAATTGTGGTCTTATTGGACAACATGCAGTCTATTACGCAAATGGTGTTGTTTATTGGATGGGGCAAGCTGGTGGATTTTTTGTTTATGATGGTACTGTTAAGTCACTACCATGTTTAGTGGAGGACTTTGTCTTTACAGATAAAGGAGATAATTTAGGTATTAGTTATGATAACGGTGAACAAATTTATGCTGGATTAAATCATCTTTATAAAGAGATAAGTTGGTTTTATCCTAAGTCAGGTTCTACATTAATAGATAGAGTAGTAACCTATAATTATACAGAGCAAACTTGGACGACTGGATCACTTTCAAGAACCACTTGGTACGATGCAACGTTATATGACAATCCATATGCCACTGAATTTTCAGGGACAGCCACTCCAACATTTCCAACAATTCAAGGAGTTACGAGCGCAAACGGTGCATCAACTTATTACGCTCACGAAATTGGTAACAATCAAGTAGATTCTACTGGAGCAAAGACTGCCATACCTGCTTTTATTCAATCAGGAGAGTTTGATTTATCTCAAGATGGTGATGGTCAATTTTTTATGAGTATAAGAAGATTTATACCTGATTTTAAATTACTTACGGGTGATGCACAAGTTACTATTAATCTGAGAAAATTTCCAACGGACACCGCAACATCCTCACCTCTTGGACCTTTTACAATAAATAGCTCAACAGATAAAGTTGATACAAGAGCAAGATCAAGATTTGCTAGTATAAAAGTTGCAAATACTTCAACTGATCAAAGTTGGAGGTATGGCACCTTCAGAGCAGATGTGCAACCTGACGGAATGAGATAATGGCTAGAATTGATGTTCAAATACCAGAGCCTACACCCACTTACATGGAGGACAACCAAAGACAAATAGCACAATCTTTACAAACAATTAAAGATAAGTTAAATACCTCATATCAACAAGAGTTAAAAAATGAACAGGATGCATTTAATTATTTCTTATCATGACAATTCAATATAAAAACGCGGGAATAAATTTAACAAGTACAAATACTACAAGTATTTTAACATCACCCTCTGGAGCAAGATGTTTGGTAAAACAAATACAAGTTGATAATTCATCTTCAGGTCCAGTAAATTTATCTGTTCAAGTTACTGATAGTTCCGCAACTGCTACTTTTTCTATTTGGCGAAAAGCCATAGCAGCAAACACAGTTGAAAATATAATCCAAGAAACATTAGTATTAGAAGAGAGTGATGTTCTTAAAATGACAGCTGGCACAGCTGATGAGATACAAGGTATTGTTAGTTATGCGCAGATAGATAGATCTCAAGAAAATGGGTAAGAAAAAGCCACTATTTGGTGTAAATACATACAAGGGTTCAACAAGAAAAAAAAGACCTGGTAGACATAAAAAAAGACTTAATAAAAATGAAAAAAGGATGTATAAGAAATACAACAGACAAGGAAGATAATTATGAGTGATTTACCTAGAATACCTGCAGAAGCAAAAGAAATCATAAAACACAAAAGAACTGGAAAAATTTACGCTAGTAAAGAAGAGTTCGATGCTGATGTAGCAGATCCAAATACTGATACTACAAAAGATGATTTTAGACAGGATTTAGAAATAAAAGTGACAAGAGTAAATATCGAAGCGTTTACAAAAAAATAATGGAACCTAGAGGCGCAACTGAGATACAGCATGAACTGTTAGAAAAACATGTATCCAAAGACCTATTAGATAAAGTACAAATATGTACCTCAATACCAGGCAAAGTTCCATTAGATCCAAAAAAAATAAATATACTTTGGCAGAAAAATTCATATGATCAAGGCAACTTACAAGAATTTTTTTTAAATAAAGATAGATTCAGAGAGTACGATTGGTATGTTTTTAACTCACATTGGAATTATGAAAAGTTTAGGTACTTTTTTCAAGTACCAGAGGATAAGTGTATTGTAATAAAAAACGGTGTGGATAATTTCCCTCAAAGAAAAATATATAAAAAAGGAGATCCAATTAAAATCATACATCATTGCACACCTTGGAGAGGATTAAATGTTCTTTTACTTGCAATGCAAATGTTAAGAAACAAAGATATTACACTTGATGTTTACAGTTCATGTCAAGTTTATGGTAGTGAGTTTGCAGAGGGTCATAAAAAAGCTTTTGAACCTTTGTTTGAACAAGCATCATCATTACCTAATGTAAATTATATAGGTCATAAACCTCACGAATATATTAAAGAGCATATTTCACAATATGATTTATTTGTTTATCCATCAATATTTGAAGAGACTTTTTGTGTATCAGCTTTAGAAGCATTAGCTGCTGGTATACATGTTATTACTACTAATTTTGGTGCATTACCGGAAACTTGCTCAGAGTGGCCTGTGTATGTCAACTACACTAAGAATCATGAACTTTTAGCTGAGTCCTTTGCTCATGCAATAGATGCTTCAAAAGTATATTTACATGAAGAGGACATGCAAAAATATTTAGATGAGCAACAAAAGTTTTATAAAAAATTTTATAGTTGGGATAGAAAAGGTTCTGAGTGGACTAATTTTTTAACAGGAGCTGTACATGCCAAACGATAAATATATAAATAAAGATACTTATCAAACCATTCAAAAAGTAGAGGTGCAATCTGATTTTGGTGCAGCCATAAAACCATTGTGGAAAAAACAAGACGATACTGTAAAAGAAAAAACAAAATATTCACAAAAAATTATGGTCGGTACACCTGTTCATAGTGATGTGTCTATACATTACACACAAGCTTTATTGGAATTTCAACAAGAATGCTTTAAAAAGAAAATTGGTTTAAGCTTTTCATTAATTAAATCATCTTTAGTAACTCAAGGTAGAAATCTATGTGTTTCTAGTTTTTTAGATTCTGATTGTACCCATTTATTATTCATAGATTCTGACATCTATTTTCAGGCAAAATCTGTGTTTTCTATGTTAAAAGCAGATAAAGATATTATTGGAGTTCCATACCCAGTAAAAACTTTAATGTGGGAAAAAGCGTTTGAAAGAATGAAAAAAGGTAAAATAAAATCACCTGATGATATTAGAAGAGCTTTACATACGTATCCAATGAAAGTTCCAGATGCTAGAAATATTGATCTCAAACATGGAGTTATGGAGGTAACAGATGCTCCAACTGGGTGCATGTTGATTAAAAGGTCAGTTATAGAAAAGATGATAAAAGAATACCCTGATAAAAAAATAGTACAAAAGACTATAATAAATGGTCGATATGTAGATAAACCTAATATGTGGAACTTTTTTGATACCACACATGATCCAGTCAAAAAGACCTTTTTGGGAGAGGACTTTTCTTTCTGTCAGTTATGGACTAATTTAGGTGGCAAATGTTATGTCTATGTTAATGATGCTATAGTCCATGTTGGTGAACATCAATATCAAGGTCGTTTTCACGATGAGTTGATATTAAAGTAGTAAAATGGTATTATTCTTTATTTAGATCTAAAAGGAGTATAAATATAATGTTACAATTCTTACCTTATGCTTTGGCTGCCTATGGTGGTTATCAAGGATATAAGAGAAATAAGGATGCTGGAGCCTCTGGAATCAATCGTTTATTAGGAGCAGTTACAGGAGCAACTGCAGGTTATTACGGTGGTAAAGGAATATTATCGGGCGGATCTGCTCTAGGTGTACCAGGTTTTTCTGCAGCACAATCTTCATTTACACCATTTACACAATTACCTGGAATGTCTGGTCTACCTTTCATGCCACAGAATACCGGAGCACAAATTCCAACAGGACAAAGTAATTTCCCAATGATCGGAAATGATCCTGGAACACAATTAGGATTGGTTGGTAATGAAGGTCAAGTGCCAACGGCTGATAACAGAACCATGTTACAAAAATTATTAATGAGAAGAAAGAGAACTAAAGAGGGTGAACTTACAAAAGATGTAGCATTTGAAATAGATCCATTCAAAGCTGGAACAGCGTTAGCAGTTGGATCATATTTAGGTGGAGCTTTTGATAGACAACCACAAGATGTTTTTATGCCAGGATACAATCTAGGAGTAGCAGATTTACAAAAACAAAGAGGTGGATTTAGATATATTGATCCTACTTCTGGACAAGAAAAAGAATACGACAGTATATACATTCCTGAAGCAGATCCAAAAAATCAAGGCGATTTTAGATTAGGCAATATAGCCATGAATAAGATGACTTTAAAAGAAGGTGGTTTAGCAGAGATAAAAAAATTTAATGAGGGTGGTATAAATTACTTACCATCTAAAGTGAGTCATGATGAAAATGATTCAAACAACTATGTAAGAGCCTCAGGATACGTGGAAGACGGATCAGGCAGTGGAGATAAAGACGAGGATACAATGTTAGCTCAATTAGCAGACGGAGAGTTTGTAACAAGAGCTGATGGAGTATTAGGTGCTGGAATCCTAGCTGGTGGAAATCCCAACAGTATGAAGGACATGAGAGCAAAAGGTGCCCAATACTTCTATGAACAACAAAGAAGATTTAAAAGAATCTTTGATTTAATAGAGGGTAAGAATGGCAAAAACAGCACGATCAATTAAACCTAGAGTAAGTATAGTACCTGTACAACCAACTGAAGTTTCAAAATATTGGTTGCTTGCAGAGTTCATGATTGCTGAAGCATTAAAATACTCTGGTAAATATGCAGATTCAAAACACATATACGATTTACTTCTAACAGATCAAATGCAAATGTTTATTATGTTTGGTAATGATGAAGTGCAACATAGTAAAGTATTTGGTATAGCTGTAACAAGAATTGGTGAACTACCAAACTATAATCAATTAGAGATAGTAATTTGCACTGGCACACGGAGAGAACTATGGGAAGATAAACTTGTAGAGGAGATTACAAAGTTTGCTCAACAAAATGATTGTAAAAGATTATGCATTTGGGCAAGACCTGGTTGGGAGAAAGTATCAAAGAAATGGGGTTGGGAAAAGAAACACGTTCAATTAGTAAAGGATCTTAAATGAGTTTTGTTAGTAATATTTTAGGTGGTGGATCAAGACCCTCAGCACCTTCTGGAGGAGGGGGCGCACCTTCATTAACAACTTCAATTATTAGAGAAGCACCAGGTATAGAGGAAAGAAAAATTGAATTGATGGACTTAGCAAGACAGGTCGCACAAAAACCTGTTGCTATTCCTGATATTAAAGTTGCACCTTTTGGAGCTTTAGAACAACAAGGGTTAACGGCTGCCGGAACAACTGGAGTTGGAGCACCAACTACAACTGCAGGTATTGGTTCAATTTTAACTGCTGCTCAACCAGTAGGTTCACAACAAATTGGACAGTTCATGAATCCTTTTCAACAATTTGTAACTGATGAAATTTTAAGACAAGGTGCAGGAATGCAAAATAGATTAGCAGCTCAAGCAGTAAGAGCTGGAGCTTTTGGCGGTGGAAGAGAAGGTGTTCAACAAGCTGAGTTGCAAGATAGAATATTAAGTCAGATAGGACAAGCTCAACAAGAAGGTTTTAACACTGCATTACAGGCTGCACAAAATCAACAGAGAATGGGTATTGGTGCAGGTCAATCATTATTAGGTGCGGGTCAACAGCAACAACAAATGGCTCAGCAGGATATTAATCAATTAATAGCGGCTGGTGGATTACAAAGACAGTTAGCTCAACAAGCATTAGATGCTCAAAGACAAACAACACTTCAACAATCTTTTGAGCCTTTTCAAAGAGCAGAATTTTTATCTAATATTTATGCAGCTGGACCTAAAACACAGTCTGGAATTACTGCAACAACTGCTCCACAACCAAGTCCTTTGGCACAAGCGGTTGGTACTGGTATTGGTGCATATACAGCTTTCCAAGGTATACAGGGCGGTAAATAGGATGCACTATGAACAAAGTATTAAATAGACCTTTATTTAGAAAAGAAGCTTTACGAAAAGGAGCTCTAAAACCAATTCATGCACAAACTGGTATTATGGTTGGTCAACCAATCACTAATCCTAATCCTCAAATAAATCCAAGAACACCAGTCCCTGCAGTGAGGCCAGGTCTTATGAGAAGAGCAGTCGGAGACCTTAGAGCTTTTGCACAAAGACCAGGACAATTTTTTAGTCCTAAAGTAAATAGATTTGTACCAGGGGCAGGTACAGCAATGTTTTTTGGTGTAGAGGGATTAGCACCTATCATAGGCGCAGGTAGAAGAAAGTTAGGTGTTTCTGATGATAGTGCCATAGCACCTTTGATTGACTATGGTTTAGGTGGATTACTTACTTTGACACCATTTGGAAGAGCTGTGGGTCTTACAGCTTTAGCTGGTAGAACAGCTTTAGGTGCAAAAGACTACGTGCAAGGTAAAAAAATAGGAACAACTATGTCAGCGTTAACTCCTGATTTGGGTGAACCATTAGGTTTATTTGACAGACCTGAACCTGGAGGAACGTTAAGAAGAAAACAAAGAAGAGGTGAGATAGATGCTATAACATTAGCAGATATAGACAGAGTTGAAAAAGAAGGATTTAAAGTTTCACCAAGAAAAAGAGCAAGACAAAAAACTACTGATCTGGCTACATTGCCACAAAATACTACAGAAATAGGTAAACAAAAAACTATTGATACTGCTAAAATCGCAGAAAATGCAATAACACCAAATCCACAATTAAACTTTCCAATAACATCATCACCAGAGCAACCACAACAACCTCAAGCTGGTGTTGTTACCTTAGGCGATATAGAAAAAAAAGCAAAAGAACAACAAACAAAGGTTACTGGATCAACAGCAGATTTAGACAGTATTAGAGCTAATTCTCCTATAATGGAACAATTAAAATTAGCAAAACAAATTAGAGATGAATTACAAGAAGGAAAATCTTCACAAGCAAAATTAGTTTTTTTAAGTAATCTTGCTTCAGGTTTATTAACTGGAACTACAAAAAAAGCAGGCTTAGGTGGAGCACTTGAAGTATTTGGTCAAGCGTTAGGACCAGCTGTAAATAATATGGTTATGACCAAAATGAAAGAAGATGAAATAGAACAAAATTTAATGGGTAGAGCACTAGAATTTTCAACAGACTTTATAAAAGCTCAAAATGAGGCTTACGAGATGCCAGAGGTAGAAGAAGTTGGTGTAATACAAATACAAAACTCTAACGGTAGAATTACTAACGTTCCAGGAATAATGTTGAAAGATGGAACTAAAAGAATAGCAACAGGCCAAATGGACTCTAGAGGTCAAAATATTTATGCAACTGTTCCTCCAGATTTAAACTTTATTGCTAATAAAGATCAAAATAAAGAAACATTAGAATTAGCATCAGATATAGCAGGTAAATATGCAGCAGTTAACTTAATTAATAGATCTTTAGGAATTATTACTGAGGGTAGAGCTGAAGCTGGTGTAACAGGTGCTATTGGTTTATACGGAGGCCGTCTAACACAAGCTTTAGGTGATGTATTTGATTTTGTAAAACCAAGTGGTGATAGTAAATCAGAACTAAAAACATCTGGTAAAGCAATGTTTGATTTAGAAAGACAGAGAGCAGCTCAAAGATTGGTTAACTCTGGTGAATTCGATGATAAACAAGCTGCATTAAAATATTTAAATACATCATTAGGCACATTTGAAAAAAATTATAATAACTCATTAAGAAATGCTAAGAAAAGATTAGAAGGTGGTAGCACACTTGATTATGAAAGATTAGCAATTAATGAAACTGTACTTGTTTACAAACTTGCAAACTCATTGAAATCAAAAGATAGGTTAACACAAAAAGATATCGAGATGGCTAAAGGTCTTGTTAAAGTATTTCCATTACTAAGAGGTGAGAAAAACGTAATAGCTTCATTAACTGCAACAGCTGAAACAATTCTTGACGATATTAGACAACAAGAAAGATTATACGAAAGAGCTGGTGGATCATCTCAATATTTACTAAACGAAAGAAAAGCTTATGGTTTACTACCACCAAACGCAACGTTGGATTCAATGGGTCGTTTAGAAAGTGAAGAGTTTAAAAAACAGAAGAAAAAAATAGACGAAATGAGTGAAGAAGATTTTGAAAAAATGTTTCCTGGATTATAATTATGAGCACATTAGATAAACTTCAAAAAAAATTAGATGATAGAACTTTAAATCCTAATGATTTTAATGCAGAGCAGAGGGCAACGATCGATGCTTTAATATTAGATGGTAGATTAAAAGGTCCTACGATGTCTGAATTATCTGAAATGAGACGTTCTGCAACTGAGGAAATAGTTTCTGAAAGGGAGTTTCTACAAGATCCACTAAAAGCAGCAACAAATGTTGGACAACCAACTTATGAATTAGTAGGTGATATAACTGGTTCTATTTATCCTTATGTAGCAAATAGAAAAAAAATTTTTAATGCAGCAAAGAAAGGTGAGTTATTTGGTAAGGGTCCAGGATATTTTGCACAACAAGCTGATAAAGTAGCATCAAGATTACCAGGTAAATTTAAATTATTTGCTGGTGCTCTTAGAGGTTTAGGTAAATTATTTGACCCATTATCAAGAGCTTACAGAGGTCCATTACTAAAAACAGAGGTGCAATCAATACTCTTGGGAACCGCGGGTGCTGGGGTTGGATCTTTAACGTATGATACTTTGAATGAACAAGCAGGGGTCTCTATAGCTTCTGCTTTAGCTGATGATTTATCAGAAATACCTGAAGGTGAAGTTGAAAGAGATCAGTTAGTAAATGCGGCAGTTGCAATGAAAAATGCAATGTTCTGGAATACTGGTGCATCTCTATTGTCACCATTTCTTTTTGGACCTTTGGGAAAAGGTGTAAAAAAATTTTTTGGAACAGTTGGCCCTAAACAAAAAGAACTTGCGCAGTTTGCAAGAGATAAAGGTTTACCATTACCTTTATTGTCTGCCTTAAAAGAAGGTCAAGGACAATTATCAGGATTAGGTAGAAACTATTTTAGATTTATGGGGGTATTCCCATTAGTATCACCAATAGGTAAAGTTGCTAAATCAGAGGCAGAGATTGCTGGTGGTAAAAGATATCTAGAGGATTTACAAGCTTATTCCCCTTTATTAAAAGTTAGTGCAATAAATGCATCTATTAGAAAACAAGCGGAAAAGGTATTTGTAGAAAACGTAGATCTTTATAATAGTGCATACAAAACTTTTGATAATTTAGTTGCAACCTCTGGTAACCCTAGAATAATTAAATTGGAAAAAACACAAAAAGCTGCAAAAGAATTTTTAGAAGAGAATCAAGCACAGTTTCCAGAATTTAGGGAATATCTTGAAGGCTTTAGCAATCTGTCATTTAGACAGGAGGATGTCCAAAAACTACTAACTATGCAAGGTGATCCAATTAATTTGTTTATGAAATCTATGTTAGCAATTAGAGGTGGCATGATTACTCCGAAACAATTTAAAGGTGTAATGACTATGCTAAATAATGCAATTGAAGGTAGTAGATATTCTACTTTGAAAAACAATATGTTTATCATGAGAGAGGCCTTAGAAACTGACTTTGCTAAATTTGGTGAGGACATTTATAACCCTGCAAAATATTTACAAGATGAAGGTATAAAAGCCACTTATGATACAATCCTTAAACAAAGTGGTAAACCTTTAGCCGATCAATTTATTGAACAAAATATGAAATCTGCTGAAATGCTTAAAGGTCAATTACTTAAAGCTAATAAAATTTTTTCTGATGTACAAGGTTTTTATCAACTATCACCTTTAGTTAAAACACTTAGATCTTTTGACAGAAATGCTTTTACTGCAAAAAGTCTTGAGGGTATACAAGGTGCGGGAACAAAATACAGAGATCAATTATTTAGAGATATAGGAAGAGAAGTATTTGAAAATGATTCAGTAGATGCATTAATTCAATTTAAAAAACTAATTGGAGCAGAACCATCAAAACAAGTTGGTATAAAAGCAACACAAGGTGGTAAAGATTTATTTAGAGCAGTCCAAGCTAAATACGCTTTTAACAAATTCTTAAGAGCTTTTAGTAGTCCCTCTGATTCAGGTGCTAATTCGTTATGGAATTTTATTGATGAAGATGCAACTATCAACGCAGGTGCTTCTTATTTATCTGATACATTAAAAGTTTTAACAAGAGATCAAAAAAGAAATTTAAAAGATTTTAGTATTAAAGAAATTCAAAGAAACAATGGAATATTCAACACTACTGAATTAAAATTTGGTGGTGATGATTTTGCAGAATTTAGTGCAGATAAATTTATGGCATCATTTGGTATTAGAAACTCTTTTGATGAAGGCGGTCGTAGAAAAATACAATATATGCTTGGAGACAAAGGTGCTCAAGAATTTTATAATTTTGCATCATATATGAAAGCAATAGGGGAAACAAAAATATCTGATCCCTCTCAGTTCTTGGCAAGAAGACTTACACTTGGTGGTGGAATAGCTGGTGGATTAATATTTGGAGCTCCTGGTTTTATCGCATCTGCTGCTTTACTTTTGTTATCTAGAAGAGCTGGACAAATATTAACTGATCCTGTTGCATTGAGAGCTATGAACGATGCCTTGCTACCAGAGGAAACTTTGAAATTACTAAGGGGAGAAACATTAGGCACAGGAACACCAAAAGCTACGTTTTTGCCTGGCAGAGATTATTATTCAGGTAGAAGCATAAATACGATAGTAGATGCATTAAAAGTAAATGGTATTTTGGGTAAAGGTAAAGCTGTTACTGAATCTGCAATGAAGTTAGGTCTGACAAGAAAAAGAGATGCTTTAGCAAGATTTATAAATTATTTAGGAACTGAGGATAAAGATATACCAAGAGTTGATCCAAGAACTATAAGTGAAACTGATATTATAGACAAATTATCAGCTTTGCCAATGTCGATACCAGAACCTTTGTTTGAAAAAAATATTCCAGAAGTAGTTGAAGAAAATATGTTTGCAAACGATTTTAGTGGTTCATCAGGTAGTGCTGAAGAAGATAATGACTTGGTTGCAATGATTGATACATCCATAAAGAATAATGTAATTGTAGATCAAGAAGAACAAGAAAGAGATAGAGAAGAATATCAATCTGTCTTAGGTGATTTAGAATTAGAAAGTCCTATGTTAGCACCTCAAGCACCAATACCACCGAACACCGGACAAGTGACATCTCAACAAGTTGCAGGGTTGTTTCCAAATGATCCATTAAGTATTGAAATTGCAAGAAGGAGACAAAGTGGCTAGAAAATCAGCATTACAAAAGATAGAGCATCATGAAAGAATTTGCAGATACATGCAAAAACAAACATTTGAAAGAATAGATAGAATGGAATCAAGGATCGCTAGAATGGAAAAGTTTATAATATGTGCTATGGGTGCGATTCTTTTAGCTGTACTTTCGAACCATATGTAGTATTAATACTACATGCTGCCAACAATACAAATCAAAGATAATTTTTTAGACGAAAAAGAATTTGAAATTTTAACAAATAATATTGATAAACTTTTATATCTTCCTATGACAAATCCAGATAATTTTGGGTTTAGACATCTTTTTAAAAAAAGTTCAGAAAATGAATGGTTGTATACAAAAATAAAAAAACAATTTTTTCCAAACGTAAATTTAAAAGAAGTTGAATCATCTTATCATTTGAGACACAATACCAAAAAAGTTTTATCCCATACAGATGGTGCTGACTTTAATTTAATTCTTTATTTAAAAGGTAAAGAATTAACTTATAATGGCACTGGGTTTTATTATAATAATAAATTAAATACATACTTAGGTTTTGTAGAAAATAGAGCTTTCTTTTTTGATGGAAAAAATGTAGTACATACAGATCTACAAGCTTTGGGAGAAAGTTCACCTAGATACTCTATAAATATATGTTATAACTATGAAACTTCTTAAAAAATATCCTTACAAACACTACAATAGATTTTCTGATGAAAAAGGCAGGAAATATTTAGTTGACAATATTAAAGTTCCGAGTGTTACCACCATACTTAGTAGAACAAAAGATATGACACAACTAAATGATTGGCGTAGGAGAGTTGGTAATGCAGAAGCTGATAAAATAATGAATCAAGCATCAACAGTAGGAACAGAAATGCATAAGGTTTTAGAATACAGTCTTAATGGTCAAGGTTATTTTAATATGATGGATGAAGGCACAAAACCTAGAATGATGGCTAAAACAATATTAGAAAATATTAAATTAGACGAGATATGGGGTAATGAGGTTAGTTTAGAATATAAAAATATGTTTGCAGGCACGTGTGATTTAACAGCTATTGCTTATGGAAAACCCAGCATAGTGGATTGGAAGCAATCAAATAGACTAAAAAAAGAGGAGTGGGTAGATGATTATAAGCATCAACTAGGTGCCTATTATTTAGCCCATACGCTCAATTACGGGCCCATAGAGCAGGGGGTAATAGCAATTTGTACCCGTGACCTCCAATATCAAGAGTTCAGGCTCTCAGAGGCTGATTTGCAAGAATACGCAGATAAATTTTTAGAGAGAGTTGAGAAGTTTAAAAAGCTAGATTAACCAAGATTTTAACTCTTCTTCACCTAAAGTCTTTGCCGCAATCCTGCCTTTATTAACCAAAGATTTCATAATGGCCTCATCAAGTGTATTTTTAGTGACTATATCACAATAAACTACAGAACCTTTCTGACCCATACGATGTGCCCTATCCTCAGATTGCATTCTAACCTCTAAATTGTAATTGTTAGAATAATAAATTACTGTATTACAGGCTGTTAAAGTAAGACCAAAACCTCCAGTTGTTGGGTTAATTACTATAAATCTTGTATCCTTATCTTCTTGTATTCTTCTTACTGCCTCTTTTCTATCCTCTACGTCAACAGCACCATAAATAGATACTGTGCTATTTTTGCCATACTTGTGTTGCAAAAATGCAACAATCTCATTAATATTGTATATGTAATTAGCGAAGACAATTACCTTTCCACTTGTTTCTTCAATAATCTCTTCTAACGCATTTAATTTTTGTTTATGTAATTCAACTATTTCACCATCATCATTTTTTGTAAAACCATTACATACCTGATGAAGTTTTATAATTTCTGTTAGTTTATTTGAAAAAGAGATGGTGCTATCTTCAACTATTGCTAGTGCCCTCTGTTTTAAGGTTTCATATAACTCAAGATTTTTACCCTCAAGCTGTACATATCTTCTTTGCCTTATTTTTGGTTTAAGATCTAAACACTGATCTTTTCTAATTCTTGTTGAAAACAACCTAAGTCTTTCTTCTAGTTCATCTAACCTTTTGTAATATTTAGGAACAGAGATAAATCTACCTGAACCAACAGGTATATCACCCATTTCAGCATATCTATTTCTAAATGTTAAATAACTACTAAAACCTAAAAGATCTGGACTTAAGAAAGCACATTGTGTAAATAAATCTAATGGAGATTTTGTTATTGGCGATCCTGTTAATATGCGCCTTATATGCGATAGTGGCCGTAGTCTTAAAATATTTTTTGTTCGTTTTGCTTGTCGGTTTTTTATTGTGGTGGATTCATCCAATACTACAAAGTTTTGTTTATTTTTAGATAAGTAATCAGCACAAGCATCTAATCCCCTTTTAGTTGATAAAGCCTCTACGTTAATTAGAAACATTCTAAACTCAGAACACTTATTTAAAAGATCATATTGTTTTGGTTTATCTATGTTCCATTTAAATATCCTATATTTTATATTGTTAGGTAAATGTGTTTGTATTTCATCTTCCCATATTGTATAAACTGATTTTGGTGCAATAATTAAGACTGCACTTATCTTTTGTTTTAAATATAAGTAAGCAAAATTATCAATAGTTACTTTAGTTTTACCAGTGCCCATCTCCATAAAGTAAGCCCACTGCGATTCTTCTGCAGATTCTTTCAAGGCGTTCCTTTGATGTTCGTATGGTTTTGTTTTATACGGGTATGTCCACATCCTGTTGCTTTATAAATTTTTTTATTGATTTATGCAAGGAGTTAATTTAAGAGGTGTGCAGGAGGAAAATATGGATATAGAAAAAATGTCATCCATGGGCATTGGTCAGCATGATGTAAAATCAATTTCTGAAAAATGCCGACAACTCAAAGATCTCCAAGAGCAACTCAAAAAAAAGAATGAAGAACTTGACCATATCAAATTTAAAGTAAGAGATATGGAAGAGCGAATCATTCCTGAAATGATGCAGGAAGCAGGAGTATCATTACTTAAATTAAGTGATGGTTCGCAAGTAGAAGTAAAACCTTTTTACGCTGCTAAAATTCCTGAGTCTAGGGTTGAAGAAGCATTTGGTTGGTTGCGATCTAACGGTCATGAAGATTTAATCAAGAATACCGTTACTGCTTCCTTTAACAGGGGACAGGACAACCAAGTTGCAGAACTTATAAAAGTATGTGAGCAATTTAACTTTACTTATAATCAAAAACAAAAAGTAGAGCCAATGACACTCAAAGCTTTTGTAAGGGAGCAAGTTGAAGGTGGTAAAAAATTACCTTTTGATTTGTTTGGAGTATACATCGCTAACAAAACGAAAATAACAACGAAGGAGTAACAATGTCAATAAAGAGAAACGTAAAGTTCAAAGACGAACAAGCGACAGGCACTGACGTAGAAGTAAAGAAGACTGGCGCAATTGCAGCTTTTAATATTGAAAAGTTTGCAGACACAGGGTTTGATAATGTTGACGCAAAAAGTTTAGCATTACCATTCCTAAAAGTGTTAGGACAACTCTCTCCACAAGTAACTCAAGGAGATAGTTTATTCATACCAGAGGCTAGACCAGGTATGATCTATAACACTGTAACAGATGAATTATTTGATGGTGCAAAAGGCATCAACGTAATTCCTTGTTATTATAAACTTGAGTACATTGAGTGGCAGGATAGAGATAAAGGTGCAGCAGCACCTGTAAATGTTTATCCAGCAGATTCTGATATCATGAGTAAAACCACTCGTGGTGATGACGGTAAGGATAGATTACCAAATGGTAATTATGTTGAGGAGACAGCTTCTCATTATGTCCTAATCGTTGAGCAGGATAAAAACTCAACAGCACTAGTGACAATGAAATCTACCCAAAGGAAGAAATCCAAGAAGTGGAATTCTATGATGATGTCACTTAGACAAAAGAGGAAAAATGGTCAGGGTAGTTTTAGACCTGCACCATTTACTCAAATCTATACTATGAAAACTGTATTGGAAAAAAACAATAAAGGATCTTGGTATGGTTGGGAGATAGAACACCAAGGAGCAGTTGGTAGCGAAGAGCTAATGAAAACAGCATACGAATTTTATGAAAGTTGTAAAAAAGGTGCTGTAAGAGTAAACCATCAAAAAGAGGAGCAAAGTCCAAAGACTCCATTTTAATTTATGGTAATACTTGACAAAACCCTGGAGGAGTTTGTAGAACTCTTCCAGGGCTCCAACACATATTTTGGTGTTTCCAAACCTACAGGAAAGAAAAATTCTAAAGGTAAGGCAGAATACAAACATTGGTTAGAACCTCAACCAATGACATTAGACCATTGGAAACAACATTTAACAGGAGAATCATATTATGGAAGTGTCCCAATTAGAGATGATAATACATGCAATTGGGGTGTCATCGATGTTGATCGTTATAATATACAGCATAAGGAAGTTATTAAAACGATACGACAAAGAGGATATCCGTTAGTACCGTATAGATCAAAATCAAATGGATTACATTTGATAATACACGTTGATGGTGTTGTTCCAGCATCATCAATGCGTAAAAAATTAATAGAGATAGCATCAGATTTAGGTATCAATGATACCACCACAGATATTTTTCCAGCACAAGACGAAGTAGATTTAACACCAGATAATTGGGATGATAAAAGAAAAGGTAATTTTGTAAACTTACCTTATCAAAAAGCACATATGACAACTAGAGTTGCCATGGATAATGAAGGTAACTCAATAAAGATTGAAGATTTATACGAGTTTGTAAAAACTTATAGAGTTACACCAGCAGAATTTAAAAAAATTAAAATATTTCAAGATGATGAAACAAAAGATTACCCACCTTGCGTAATAAATTTTATGAAAAACAAAATACAAAAAGGTGAAGGTAGAAATGATGCAATGTTTAATGTTGCTGTATTAGCAAAAAAAATTAATCCTGATCCTGTAATGTATGAAGAGTGGACCAGAGAGATGATGTCTAAAGTATGCTCAGAAAAATTACATCCAAAAGAACTACAAAATATTTTTAAAGGTGTTGAAAATAAAGAATATGCTTACAAATGTAAAACTTCTATTGCAAGAATGCACTGTGTGTCTAGTGAGTGTATTAAAAGAAAGTTTGGAATAGGTGCTAATGAAGCTTTACCTGAGGTAGGTAAACTTCAAAAAGTAAACTCATATCCTGAGCCATACTGGATTTTACCCATACAAGGTAAATCAATAAGACTTTCAACAAAACAATTATATCAACAACAATTACTAGGAGAACAACTTTTAAATTATGACATTGTTTGGAGACCATTAAAACCAACAAAAAGAGATCCAGACCCATACAGAGATTGGCTTGAAGAACTTATGTCAAACAAACAAGATATGGAGGGGTTCGATTCTTTTGAAGAGGGACAAGATGTATTTAATTCAAGGATGTCTAGATTTTTAGAAGATGTTGAAGATACTACAGAATTTGACCAGATTGACTCTGGTAATATTTGGAGAGATGATACAGATATGAGATTTAAATTAGAAACATTTAGATCTTTCATGAAAAAAATGGGGTACAATTGGAATGAAAAAGAATGTACTAAATTTTTAGAACAAGGAGGTGCAAAGCCTAAAAAGAAATTTAAAAATATAGATAGTAGACACTGGGTAGTGTCACTACCAAAACAATCAGAGCATAAAAATAAAGATGTCAAATTTACTAAAACAAAAGCTGCGTGGGAAGACAATTAAAATATTTGGACCGCCAGGCACAGGAAAAACAGAAAACTTACTCAAAAGAGTTCAACGTTATCTTAAACAAGGTTATTCACCAGATGAAATTTGTTACATATCATTTACTAATAAAGCAGTTGATGAATGTGTTGCCAGAGTTAGAAAAAGATTTAAAGAATATGATGAAGATGATTTTAAGTATTTTAGAACATTACATTCTTTGGCTAGGCAACAGTTTGCAGAAATACCCGTATTAGATCCAAAAGCAGATCTATTAATGTTTCACACACAGTATGGAACTGTAAAAGTAAATTACAAAGAAGGGCACGATGATCAGAAAGTTTACAATAATTGGTCTTTACAAATCTATGATCGTGCAAGAAATATGAAGGTTGACCCAGTTTGGTTATATAAACAGCAGTCAAGAAAAGCTGTTAGATTACAACAGTTTAAATCAATCATAGCGGGATACGAGCAATTCAAAACAATGGAATTAGAGAGCGGACAACGAACACCGGACAGATTAGATTTTACAGACATGGTGCAAAAGTTTGTTGATGACGGTTTGGTAATACCTTTTAAAGTTTTGATGGTTGATGAAGCACAAGATTTAACTCCTTTGCAATGGGACATGGTCGTTAAAATAGCCCTTGGTGTTGATAGAGTTTATATTGCAGGAGATGATGATCAAGCTATCTATGAGTGGAATGGAGCAGACGTAGAACATTTTCAAACTTTTCCTGGCAAATCTTTAGTATTAAAAAAATCTGTAAGGTTAAATAAAAACATACACTTTTTTTCTAAATGTTTATTATCGTCCATGGGTGATAAAAGGGTAGAGAAAGAATTTTACTCTAACCAGAAAGAAGGTAAAGTTTACAGGTGGAACGGATTGAAGAGAGTGCCTTGGACCTTAGATGGTGATTGGATGGTATTGGCTAGAATTAATGATGTAAAAAAAGAACTACAACAAGAAGCCAAAAGTCTTGGACTATACTTTCAAGATGTTAAAAATAACAAGTCATTTGATCCGAATCAGTTTTTAGCAATACAATACTGGGAAAAAATAGTTGACGGTGGCAGCATAAACCGTGAAGAAGCTTGCACAATGTACGAATATTTATTGAATATTGACCACGGATACCGGTCACAGGACAGCAAAAAATGGAGTTTTGCACATCCAAATCAAGTGTTTACTTTTGACGAATTACATTTAAGATGTGGTATGCGAGACGAAAAAGGATTATGGCAGGACGTATTTAAACGTAAATTCAAGGATAAAGATAAGAAATACTTTAATAAATTGATGGGTGAAGGTGTAGATTTAAATAAACCACCTAAAATCATTATAGATACCATACACCAAGTAAAGGGAGGAGAAGCTGATAATGTTGTATTAGCAAGTAAATGTAACTTCCCATCTCACTTTGAAAGAAAAAACTTAGAAGAAAAAGTAAAAGAGTTAAGAGTTTGGTATACAGGAGCCACTAGATCAAAAAGCACTTTGCATTTACTTAGTACGTACCACCAATATCATTTTCCGTTAGGCAAATATTTTAACTTATATGAGGCAAATTATGTTTAGATTAAAAATAATAAAAGCTCTGCAAGACAGATATGATGCAGTTATATCTGAATGTGAGGCTACAATTGAGATATACCTGACTAAACCAGTCGGAATTGGAGAACATCCACAACACATAGATGAAATTGATAAATTAGTAAATAAAATAGCTGAGGCAGAGGATAAGATAGCTGTGTTAGAAAGATTAAAGGTATGACAAACAAAGCCTTGTTTGAAAGCACGTTCCCTCAATCAAAACAGATTGGAGGATCACACTATAAAAATATGGTTATACAGCCTTATGAATTTATTTCTAAAAATGATCTCACGTTTTTTCAAGGCAACGTCATAAAATACGTGTGTAGGTATAAGCAGAAAAATGGCATACAAGATTTAGAAAAAGTGATTCATTACTGTCAATTAGAAATATTAAAATTAAAAGATGCAAAAAAAAGATAAATTATCGTGTTGTGAGTGCGATAGAATTGGAGTGATAATTGAAGACAAAAAGATATATTGTGCTGAGTGTTATTTGTTTAATAATAATCTTCTTCCCCGTGTCATGCGTTCAACTAAACGAAAATATAAATATAAATCCATTAACTTTAATAAAACACTTCACTAAGAAAAAATGACTGTAATTTATGGATTTGGAATGTTACTAATGAGCGTTATTGCAATAGCAATAATACTTGCAATTGGTTACTTTGTAATAAATATTGTGATAAATAAATGACACATCAATTAAATTTTATTTACAATGATAGTGATTGGGTTTGCCCACAAGAGTACCCAGATCTCTCACAAGCAAAAGAAATAGCAATAGACTTAGAAACTAAAGATCCAAATCTTAAAACAAAAGGATCTGGATGGGCTACATTTGATGGAGCTATCGTAGGTTTTGCAGTAGCAGCGTTAGGCCAACAATGGTATTTTCCTATTCAACATGATGCAGGTGGAAATATGGATTTAGGTATAACCACAGCTTGGATGCAGAGTGTTTTAAAAACACCAGCAGATAAAATCTTTCATAATGCTTCATACGATGTTGGTTGGTTGTTAATGAATGGTTTTGAAATAAGAGGTAAAATAATAGATACGATGATCGCTGCAGCTGTTGTCGATGAGAATAGATTTAGTTTTAGTTTAAACGCTTGTAGTAAAGATTGGTTAGGTGAAATAAAAAACGAAACATTCTTAAATGAAAAAGCGAAAGAATGGGGTATTGATCCTAAACAAGATCTTTGGAAACTACCTGCAGGTTATGTAGGCTTTTATGCCGAACAGGATGCAGGTTTAACTTTAAAACTTTGGCAGCATTTAAAAACAGAAATTAGTAAACAAAGTTTACATGATGTGTGGGACTTAGAAATGGATCTGTTACCCATATTAATTGAAATGCGTAGAACTGGTATACGTGTTGATGAACAAAGGGCAGCGGATCTTAAGAAAGAATTTAAAAAGAAAGAATCTATAGTTTTAGGTAAGATAAAAAAAGAAACTACATTAGACGTGGATATTTGGGCAGCAAGAAGTGTTGCGCAGATCTTTGATAGAATAGGGGTTGATTATCCACGGACACCGAAAACCGGAGAACCAAGCTTTACCCAAAACTGGTTAGTGAACTGTGATAACCCAATAGCGCAGTTAATAAGAGAAGCAAGAGAAATAAATAAATTCCATTCAACATTCATAGACTCCATTCAAAGATACGTACACAAAGGTAGAATCCACTCAGAAATAAATCAGTTAAGATCTGACCAGGGTGGAACTGTATCTGGACGTTTAAGTTATTCTAATCCAAATCTTCAACAAATACCAGCAAGAAACAAAGAGTTTGGTAATAAGATAAGAAGTTTATTTTTACCTGAAGAGGGAAGACAATGGGGTAGTTTTGATTACTCACAACAAGAACCAAGATTAGTAGCTCATTACGCTGCGTCTGTAGATATTGATGGATCATTTACAGGTGCTGACGAATTTATAAAAGCATATGAAAGTGATGAAGCAGATTTTCACCAGATAGTTGCTGATATGGCAGGTATATCTAGAACTAATGCGAAGACGATCAATTTGGGTCTTTTTTATGGTATGGGTAAGGCTAAATTAGCGAGGGAATTAGGCATATCAAAAGATGCTGCGGAAAATTTATTAAGTAAATATCATACTAGAGTGCCATTTGTTAAAAGACTGGCTGAAGCTGTTACTAATAGTGCCTCAAAATATGGCTTTATTCGCACAATAAGGGGTCGTAAATGCCGATTCAACATGTGGGAGCCTGCTACCTTCGGAATGAACAAAGCGATGCGTTATGAGGAGGCTAAGGCCATTTATGGAAATAACATAAGAAGAGCCTTTACTTACAAAGCTTTAAATAGGTTGATTCAAGGATCTGCAGCAGATCAGACAAAACAAGCGATGATTAATTGTTACAAGCAAGGGTTTAAACCTATGTTACAAATACATGATGAATTATGCTTTTCGATTAATGAAGAAAGTGATATAATTAAAATTAAGGAGGTTATGGAAAGTGCTATCGAATATCTCAAAGTCCCATTCAAAACAGATGTTGCACTCGGAGCAAGCTGGGGAAACGCAAAAGAATAATTGTCCAAGATGCAACGGCACCAGGTTAATAGAAACCTGGCACGATATTGCTGAAACTCATAAAGTTACGACTGAGTGTCCTCTATGTCTTCCTGACATTGATCTTCAATCTCTTCGATCGTCTGGTCTTTAAACCTAGGATCATAATTATAAAATTTTATTTTATAACCTCTCTCTTTTAGTTCTTTTAAACGTTGTTGATTCCAATAAAACATTTGCTCTCCTTTTTTATTTATACCCTATTATACCATGAGCAATTTTTCGTTTTTTTATTTTATTGAATAGTAGACGATCACTTGTTGCAGGGGTTTTATTCTAGATGCGACACTGCATGCTTTTTTAAAATTTATTGATTACAGATACAACCAATAAAAATTCCTGTGTTATCATTCATAACATGTTGATTGACAGGTATGTCATGATAAGTAGTTAAATGTAATCTTAGAATGTTACAAACATCAAAACAGTTTTCTTCATCTAACAAAGTTATTCCCTTTGTCATAGACTTTGTAACTTCAACTAAATGATATAATCCATCACTTAAAATAATTAGATCCATTTAGAGCGCACTATCCTTAAGGTTTTTAGTTAATTTTGAATAAGCTTAACCTGCTTTTTTTAAAAGATCAACTTTTGCATCAATAACACTTTGATCATTGATTTTGACCTTTACATCTTTTAATTCAATGTCGATCCACTTCATGTCAGGAGTTACTCTGCCCTGAGACAACGCTTGCGTTGCCCATTTGGATTCCAGCTGAAGTTTTTTCGCCACTAGTTCTTGTAGAGACATTTCTATCAACCTCCTCAAATGTAATATAGACACGATCAGTTCCATAAAAGCTCTCATCGATGCCTGTTATTTCTCCTGAATTTACGCCATTTGAAAACGTTTCAAGAGCAGCCTTATCATTTTCAGCCTCAAGCGTCTTATCAATATATATCTCTTTGTATCTTGCTTGGATGCGATAAAGCTTCATAAGTCATTATATAACATAATGTGATATAAATGCAACAGTATTGACAAATACAGTAAAATAAGGGTTTTTTACATAATAATAAAAATATCCTTGCATATCCCATTAAAATATCTATATTCTCATTATTAACAAAAGGAAAAATATGACAACAAAAATACCAGATCCCTTACTAGAAACATTAAAGGCAACTTCAGCTACAGCAGCTCAAGTTAACACTGATCCTTTAGTTTTAAAACCTGAGTGGGGAGTAAAAGATAAAAATGTGGATGACACAAAAGTTAGAAAATTTCTTTTTACTTTTAATGAAGAGTCAAACACACTTACACTGCATGTAAACAATGAGCTTTACAGAGAGTTTAATTGTAAGGATAATCTAAATGCTTCAATAAAATTTCATGAAGCTTTAGAAAGAATACTATCATGTTTCACTGCTTGGAAGATTTATGACAGGAACTAAGCTTAAATCACAAGGAGAAGCATTTAACAGTTGGATAAAAGAAGTTGATAGTATTGTATCCAGCACACAAGCAGTAACAGCGGGTGGGGATCCTATCGAATATAGTGATCCTCATTTCCAAGATCAATTGAAGAGATTAACAGCTTGTTCAATTAATTTTGATTATATGCCAATATATCCAATTAATGAACAGATAGCAGTTGATTTACTTTGGGATGAAATAAAAGCAAAACAGGATGGAATAGATGAACAATCTAATACTTAAAACAATTATTTGTGCAATTATGTTTTTAATACCTGCGAAAGCATTATTATTTATTATTGCATTCATATCTTACGTAACATTTTATTAGGAGGATAAATGGATATTAGTAAATGGAAGAGTTGTGCAGTTGATATAGATTCATATTGCATAATTAGAGCGATGGGTAAAAATGGTTTTAGAAGACCAGGCAGCATGATTGCTAAATTAGTTGATGAAGAAATTAAAAAGATAGCGAGAAAACAGGGAAAAAGCTATCAAAGTATGAAAGAGAATTTACTATCTCAAGGAAAGAAACTCTTGAACGGTAAATAAGTTATTAGGTTGGATGGTTAACCTTGAACCTAGTAATTGGGTGGGGGCGCGGGAGACTGGCCCCCATTAATTAACAAAAGGAGGGAAAATGACACCAAGAGAACTAATTAAAAATTTATTGGAAGAAGGTCGACATTGTTTAGACGAAGAAATTAAAGTTTGTATTATGAGTCATACTGATGATGATGTTCATATAGATTTTAGAATTTCTGAAGTAGATGAAAATTCTATCTACATAAGAGAAAGAGGAGTTACCTCAGAGAAAAAAATGTTTAAAGTACCATTACCTAAAGATAAGGCTTTGGTTGAAATTTATAATAGACTTCATAATGAATAAAACTCATGGTTGAAACTTTTTTAAAAAAATACTTGCATAATAAGCTCAGGAAATTACAAATTTTTTTAATTAATCATTAACTTAAGGAGTTAGATATGGAAAAAATAAAAATATCAGAAGCTAACCTTTACAATTGTGAGGGTTTTATGTTTGAGGTGGATTTAGTTGATAAAATAAATACTTTCTTTAAACATAAAAGTGAGTATGGAATGACTTTAAAAGAGTTATCCCAAATACAACCAAGAGATTTTTTGCTTAAATTAGGTAAAGATCAAGAGGAAGTTTTTACCAAATCTGAGGTTAAAAAAATAATTAAACTTTTAAGTTGGTTTAATTTAACACCAGCAGCTATGGCTACATGTGAAGTTGTAGACCAAGATGGAAGAATAAGACAATATTCTAATGTAGATCATGAATTACCCAAAGTCTTACCTGATGCTGAACAAGAAGCTTTAGACAAAGCAGCTGAAACTACCTACCAAATAACAAAAGATTTTGAACCTGAAATCTTAGAACAGTAATTTAAGGGGCTGGGAGACTAGCCCCCTTACTGACCTAATACCCGCAAATTTTTCAAATTTAACTGTTGCAATAAAGTCACAAATTTTATAATAATCGAATCAACGTATTTCTAAGCCTAAATGAAAAGGTGAGGCTTTCAAAACACCTTATTTTCAACGAACAACGAACGCTTAAATTAACTTAAATTATAAGGAGATTAAGTGGGTAAAGCTGTTAAAAAAAGCAGCCAAGAACAGTTAGAAGCTATTTTAAATAAGCTTGTTATGGTTTGTCCTAACAAGAAAACTTATGATGAAGTAACTTCTGTAATGTTTCAGTTGTATTGTGGAAATGACTTTGGTTTAGGAAATTTTAGTTTATTGTTTCTTGAGATAGTAGAGAAACAGTGGCAATCTGGTAGAAAGAAAGCAGCTCAAGAGAAGGGGCTGAAATTGATTGTCAAGAATGCGTAGCCACGGTGTATTTTCACATCCATATCTTTTCCCACATCGTGGTTATGCTGATGAGCAAGTTTGATTTTGAAGAGATAAGACTTTCAACTATTAAAGAATGTAAGTCCCTACCTGGCCTGGAGAGGACTGAATTAATTGAGGAAGTTTTAAGCGATTATTATTCGACTGTTGATCTCCAGTCTCCGGTAAAAATACAGAGGCACTACCGTGAGCTTTTCACCAAGCTTGTTAAGAATTTTGGGCACTAATATATCTCATGCTTTGATAGATACTACAAGGCCAAGTGAGCAGCGTTTGTTCCAAGCTATCATAGTTCAGGCGTTTGAGGATGCTTTAAACCCTAGCCCTACTAAAACAGAAACTTATTATAAAATTGATGCTCATAACTGGTTTACTTACCCTGATTCGTTATTCGAGAAAATTTGTTGGTTAGCAGGTTTTGATCCAGATATAATCACAGATAGATACAAAAGGTTACTGGACAACGGACAAGTGACATTTAGCAGTACTCAAAAAACTTGGGTACAATATAGAAAACTTTATAGAGCTTATAGGGGTTCAAGTAGTAGTAATGAAAGAAGAGATATTATGGCAAAAATAAGGAAGCTAAAATTTTAGAAGTCACGGTGGTCTCCTTGATTTTTCACTGGGGGTAAAACCATCGAGAGAGCAGTAATGTAAACCCCCAGTTTCATATGAATCGTACAAAGAATTCATGGATCTAATATACCATAAACTGACCTTATTGCAAAAATTTTATTATATAGATTATCTAGACCTCTAATCAAAATAAAATACCCCAAGGGGTAAAATAGGTGTCCCTGCTGTCCCTATCGGTCTATTAGTTAGATATACCAATGATAATAGTCTATTTTAGTGGTGTCCCTCTGGTGTCCCTATGGTGTCCCTCAGGGACACGTCTTGCGGTAACGTTATCGAATGTTTTTTGGGTAGTTACTTTTCGATGAAATAATCTATATAATAGAAAAAATGCTTATAGAAATATTACTAAGTATTAGTTATACAACCCTATGTTTAGGTGTTGCAATAATGTTACTGTATAAATGGAATAAAGAATAATGGGACTTAAAAAAAAGGAACTAAGAACAGATCTAGACCTGACTCCAAAACAAAAGATGTTTGTTGAGGTGTATGTTAAAGATTGGGGTACAATTACACAAGCTGAAGCACTCAAAAGGGCTGGTTATGTATGTAAGAACGAAAATGATTATAGTGTGATTGCATCTAGATTATTATCAAGAAAACATAACCCACATGTTGCAAAGTATTTTGACAAGAGGTTTGAAAAAGAAATTAAAATGTATGAAGGTGACAACCTTAGAAGATTTAAAAGATTTGAAAGACTTGCTGATAAGGCAGAAAAGAAAGATCAGTATGCTGCAGCCATTAATGCTGAGTATAGATCTGGTCAGTTAGCAGGTGCGTTTATTGATAGAAAAGAAGTTAGAGTAACTGGTCTGGAGGGTATGTCACGTGAACAGCTTGAAGAAAAACTCAAAGAGCTTTCAAACAAAATCGATGGGTACAATGCGAAAACCATCGAAGTCGACACAACTGATTCGTAAAGCTAGTTGGTCTGTATTTATTAAAAAGTTTAATGAGAAACATAATTCTCATTTAAACACATCAATTGGAGTAGTAAGTGTTGAAACGAAAGATTACAGTAAATAAAAAAGCTAAGACTTGGCAAGAAAGATATCCATTAGTCTCGGTTGAATGGAAAGATATTTGCTCCGACAGCTCATGGCAAAGTATTTCTAACTGCCTTCAGAGTGAACTACCACTATGTGTAACAAAAGGACATCTACTGAGTCAGTCTAAAGGTGTAACAAGAATATTTGGAGACTATTCTGAAACAAGTCAGGGTAAGATTGATGAGATTGGTAATACAACAATCATACCTAATTCAGTTATTGTTTCTATTAAAAAACTGACTCAAAAATAATGGCAAAAAATCCTGAAAGTTTGTTGTGGAATAAAGTTAAAAAGGGACTGACTAAATGCTTTTTAACACGCATAGAATCTAGCACAATTAACGGAATACCAGATGTTCATGGAGTATTAGATAGCAATATATTTTGGATAGAATTAAAATCAGATAAGATCAGTTTTCCGCCACTAAATAAGTGGCAAGTAGTTTGGATAAACAAGTACGTAAAAGCAGGTGGTGTAGTATTTATACTATACGAAAACTTGGGCGAAGCCCTCTCGGAGAGACGCTTAGAACTTTACAGACCGGTGTCCGTGTTTACAGATCCCCGTTCACTGGATCCCGTTCGCTCGTTCTCGTTTCCCGTACAATGGCCACTGGTCCAGGATGCTCTGGAGACCATCCTGCGGGAGCGGCGTGATCTCGTGGGAAGCCCTCGTTCTCGTTCTCGTTCTCGTTCTCGGTCAACGTTTCGTTGACCGATGGCATCCCGAAGGCAGACGCAAGCTGTCCAGAGCGTCACCCTCGTTCTCGTGCTGGTAACCCAGTTTTTTTATCCTTTTTGTTAGTTACTGGGTTACCTGCAGGTGAAGGAACTGATGGTAAACCTCGTGTAAAAGCTAGGAAAATTAACCCGTAGCACAGCTTACAGAACAGCTTCCAGGCAGCTCTGACCACGGTGTGTAGAAAGTTCTTGACTTATCTCCCACGCTGTCTTATTTATGGACCTGAACAGCTTGGAGAAAGTGTAAGCTGTTTCAACGGATCAGTCGAACCTTGACTAACTTGTAAGACCAGCAATGGCGTAGGACCTGCGGCTAAGACTGATCCCTTAACAAAGGAAAAGATATGATGGACGATAAAGATCTAGAGGAGTTCCATAATATTGGGAAGCACAAGCTTACGATTGCGTGGGGTCAAGAACAGCAGGAGACGAAGACGTATACCTTCGATACCGCTGCAGAGAAGGATGCATTCCTGAAAGGCGTTGAGGCCATGGATGGCTGGATGAAGTATGAGGTCATCAGTGAATAACATGAACTTCTCGGTATCTCGGGCTACAGTTCTCGTTACCGGTGGCCACGGCACTGGCATCACAAGCTGGATGGAGGTGAACTCGTGGTAACCACAATTGGTACCTTACTAGTATTGTGGATAATATTCCCAAGAGCGACTACGCTGATGCTCGTGCTCGCGTTATTATTGGTAACCTCGCTCGTTTCTTAAGGAACTGGTAAGCTGTTGCCAGGCAGATGGTGTGGGCTCCCCCAGCAGAGAACACGGATTGTGGATTGCTAGTTTAGAACCATTCTAAAAGATAGAGTTTGACTTATCAATGGGATTTGATAAGATGAAGAGCCTAGTGGGAAACTTGCGTTTAAACAAAGTCGACTTCCCACTAGGCATAAACTAACAAAGGAGCAAACATGGGACTAGATATGTATGCCTTTAAACACAAGGGCGAACAATTTAAACCAAATGAAAAAAGAGAAGAAGCAGACGTTATACAGATTGCCGATTGGCGAAAGCATAACCGACTTCAGGGATTTATGCAGGAGTTGTGGGAAGCCAAAACTCCAGAGAAAGACAAAGTGCATAATAATGGTTGGAATGAATTCAACTGTGTTCCGTTGTACTTAACCAAAGAGGATTTGGATATGTTAGAGGAACAAGTAAGAACTCGCACGTTGCCAGAGTGTGGTGGTTTCTTCTTCGGTCAAGATAGTTACACGTGGGAAGGTGAGCAGGAAGATATGAAAGCCTACGATTTGAAATTCTGTAAGGAAGCCAAAGAAGCAATCTCGCAGGGTTGGAAAGTTTTTTATGAGTGTTGGTGGTAAGAAAAAAGGTAGCGCAGAGCGACAAATGTCGCTCGCGCAGTCTCGGAAAAAGAAGCAACAACAAAAGGCTATAAATGCAGAACGGGAGATGCTGGGGCAGATGCAAAAATTAGCTGATAAATTAGGCGCACAACTTACAGTTGTAGATGAAACAATAGAAAAAAAATTAAAAAAAAACCTATTGCATTAAAAGTGGGATTTGATAAGATACCTTTGTCAAATAACAAAAAGGAGTATATATGACAAATGCAATAAAAAGGCTAAAGCAAGACGAAAAAAAAGTAGTTATTGCTTATGCTCAATTAAAGCTAAAAGCAAATAGGCTCAATAAAGAGATTGACACAATGAAACAAAATCTTGTTGATGTCTTTGAGAGAACAAACCAAAATTTAATTATTGTTCAAGATGAACAAGGAAATAATTTTGGAGTTCAAAAGATAAATCGTAAGAGGAAGAAGTTTGAAACCGCAAACTTTAAAATTGCTCATAATGATTTATTCAATAAGTTCTGTACTGAAATAGAATATAGCGAGTACAAAGCGATTGGTGGTGATAATGCCTAATAATCACTTAATCAATATAGCACAAGTGTTGAGTGAGAGAGTGAACAACAATCAACCAACACCACAAAGCGACTTGCATATTACTGTTGACGGCAAGAAACAACTCAACTACGAGATTATGTTTCAACTTCTACAAGGTGAAGTAGAGAAACATATATTAGAAAATCAAGGCAACCAAGTCGTTGATGAGTTTAAGCAAAACATAATTAACAAGTTCTCTAGTTTAATTAGTCAACTCGGCAATTAAACAATATATGAACAACCAATGGCGCGCCCTATCGCGCCATTGGTGTATGCAAGGCTCAATCCAAATTAATTTCTTCAACCTGTAAAAATCTACAAAAAACCACGCAAAGTTCCCCAGCACACGCTGGCGCGAGGCTTTACAAAGCAATATACATAAATATACTAAGGACCCAAACCGTATGAACGTAAGACCTTGCACTCTTAAACAAGCAAATGAGTATGTTAAATTATTTCATAGACACTCTAAAAGAGTTGTGGGGTGTAAATTTTCTATTTGTGCTTAT